>JAEEGL010798465.1_pt1 | contig 22951 bp, 16 predicted proteins | sample 9134231 | NCBI WGS metagenome assembly JAEEGL01 (sample SAMN16246548, study PRJNA631951) | gut metagenome | biome: gut microbiome; feature: rumen; material: fiber-attached | host: Bos | place: Iran: Karaj | collected 2018-10 | reverse complement strand
CCACGCTAACAGGCCTGGCATCTGGGGGAATGCTACGCGTACAGCTCCTCATGCGAAGCCCTGGATAATGTTCTGAAAGGCGGACAGCCGCGATCTGAAGAGCCCTTTCATCGATACGGAATACTACTCCAGACTTGAGGAAGAGATCGTAAAGCTTTTCCGCAAAAAACATAAAGCCTTTTTCAAACGGCTGGATCTCTTCTGCAGCGCTTATCCGTCCTGTACCCACGACGGCATTCCCGCACTCGAAGCCCAGATGGCCTACTATCTGGCCTATGCCTCGTTCCAGCGGATGATGGAGACAAAGGGCTTTCACATGTGCACACCGCGGCCTTCCGAAGATACGCTGCGTGCATCAAAGCTTTACGATCTGGCGCTTGCGCTCACGAACATGGCGAACGGAAAGGAAGTGGTCCCGAACGAAGCAGAACTGACCGCGGACGAGAACTTCTTTGTCCTCACCGGCCCGAACCAGGGCGGAAAGACCACCTACGGACGCAGCCTCGGACAGCTCATCTATTTCACGAAGATGGGACTGGATGTTCCGGCCGACAGCGCAGAGGTCCCCCGCTACAGCAATCTCTGGACACATTTTTCCGTAGAGGAGAGTGTCGAGACCGGCCGCGGAAAGCTGATGGACGAACTGGTAAGGCTGAAGCCCGTCATGGAAGAAGAACAGGAAGGCGCTTTCATTGTGATCAACGAGCTGTTTACGACTGCCGCCAATTATGACGCGATCGAAATGGGAAAGCGCGTCCTGGAATATCTGATCGGCAGGCACTGCAAAGGGATCTATGTCACGCACCTCGGCGAACTTTCCCGTTCCTGTAAAGGGGTGGTAAGCCTGCGGGCGAGCGTGAACGAAAAGCATATACAGACCTACAGGATCGAGCGCAGCGAGGCCTATGAAGCGGACGGCACCAACCGGCTGGTCCTGAAATACAAACTGACTTATGAGCAGATCAGGGAGCGCTTTTCATGAATGTATTTTTATTATTTGCCGATCGGGAATGGACCGGTGCAAAACCTTATTTTGACTGGATGAGCATCTCAAAGGACCTGGGCCTGAATGCCGTTTTCAAGGCTGCCTGCATGGATTCGATCTTTCGCGGCAACCGCGCCGTATATTCCGAAAAGGAAGATCCCTATCTCGGAAGTACGGTCAGAAAAATCATGAGGACGCCCCTGCAGAATGACGAAGAGATCGCCTACCGTCAGGAGATCGTAAAAGACAGCTTCCGCAAACAGGCTTTTGTCGCGGATCTTTATCGGATCTCCGAAAAGCTGCTCGAAGACTGGGATAAACTGGGCCGCAAAAACAGCGCTGCAGGCGAAGCCGATACCAAAGCAAAGCTGATCACGGATCTGAAAGTGCTGCGCCTTCTCTACGACGGGATGACGCAGGTATACTCTCTTTTCCTTCAGAATCATGAGGGGCTCAGTTCCCGCGGTTTTCTTGCGCTCTACGAGCGCCTCCAGGAAGAACTCACCGAGGAAAAAGTCGAATACCTGGAAGCACTGATGAAGGACCTTTCCTTCTATACGGACATCTCCGGTGACCGCTCCGCCCAGAACGTCTACGTCATGCGGCTGCCCAAAATACAGCTGGACTGCGGTCTGAAGGACGGCTTAAAGATCGGGGATCTGAAACTGGAGAAGCTTTCCTCCGTTGTAAAACCTTACAGCAAGCCTACCGGCATACGTGCAAAGCTGCACGGCACCATAACGTCCCTGGCCCCCGGCCGTATCTCCCTTTACCGGGACCAGGCCATGCAGGACGACGCCGCCGAGCTGGAATATGCGGTCGTAAACTATGTCTATTCCTATTGCAACGCCATGGTGAACTCTTACGGGCAGTTCTTTGACCAGCTGCATTTCCAGACCGCATTCTATCTCGGCGCCATCAATATACGCGCGCAGCTGCAGCGTTTCAAGATCGACTTCTGTTTCCCGCAGCCGGGAGAAAAAGGACAGCTTCAGTTTGAAGATCTGAAGGAAATGGTCATGACCATGAATCAGGAAGGCCACACCGTCGGCAATTCGTCTTCCCTGAACGGAAAACAGCTTGTCGTGATCACGGGTGCCAACCAGGGCGGAAAATCCACCTTCCTCCGCAGCATCGGGATCGCGCAGGTGATGTTTCAGAGCGGCCTCATCGTTTCCGCAAAAAGCTACAAAGCCGGGATCCACAGATCGATCTTTACCCATTTTACAAGACGGGAAGACAGCGCGATGAACAGCGGCCGTCTGGACGAAGAGCTGCGCCGCATCGACCAGATCATCAACAATCTCGGGGACGAACCGCTGATCCTCTTAAACGAATCCTTTGCCACCACGACGGAAAAGGAGGGTTCCTCCATCGCCTATGATATCATAAAGGCTCTGAAGGAGGAGGGCGTGCGTATCTTCTCCGTGACCCACCTTCTTTCCTTTGCCCAGCGCATGTACGAAGAATCCAAATACGATGAAAAAGTCTGCTTCCTGTGCGCCGAACATCTCCCGGACGGAAAACGTACTTTCCGGATGATACCTCACGCCCCGGAACTGACCAGCTTCGGTCTGGAACTCTACGACGAGATCCTGGGGGACGGAGCCTCTACGGAAAAAAATAACCACCCGCAGCCCTAAACGGCCACGAATGGCTATTTTATAACGGATCTTCCGTTTGCAATATCTGTTCTTTATGATGCTTTTTTCTTCTTCTGTCTCTTTCCGAGAACGACACTCTGCAGCAGGATAAAGAAGCACAGCATACCGCCGGTGGTAATGCTCTGCCAGTAGGGCTGGTTCAGTCCGCTGGTAACCACGATCTTTTTGATCGTAGTGAGCGTCAGCACACCGAAAACGGTTCCGAGCACATTACCGACACCGCCGGTCAGAAGCGTTCCTCCGATGATGGCGGAAGCGATGGCATTCATTTCCATACCCGCCGCGTTTGTTGCGTTTCCGGCTCCGATGTGCATCATCAGGACATAGCCGGAGATACCGCTTAAGAGTCCGCTGATGAGATAGGTCGCAAAACGCGTCCTCTTTACGTTGATGCCCAGCATCAGTGCACTCTGCTGGTTTCCGCCGATCGCGTAGAAATTCCTTCCGAGACGGCAGTACTTCAGGAGTACAAAGATGAGGATCACACAGACTGCCGCGATCACAACGCCCAGCTCCATATTCGCGGGTATGACATTTCCGTTCTTTGCCCGGTAGCCGAGCAGATCGCTCTTGATGCTCGTATGGATCCCGTTAAACACCTCTTCATCCAGCTTCTGCGGCTCGACGGAGAGTATCGTTGTCATACCTCTTGCAAAGAACATGCCGGCCAGTGTCACGATGAACGGCTGTATGTCCAGATAACTGATCAGGAAACCGTGGACCGCACCGAAGGCGAGACCGATGCCCAGGGCCAGCAGGATCGCCAGATAGGGATTTCCGCCTTTGTTGATGAAGAGCACACAGCTCATGACCACCAGTGACGTGACCGCACCGACACTGATATCGATGCCTCCGCCGATCATCACGATGGTAAGCCCGCAGGAAACGATGATCAGGCTTGCGTTGTCGTTCAGCATATCCAGGATCTGCTGCGCATGCAGGAAGCCTCCCTGCAAAAGCACGATCGCCAGCAGATACATGACCGCAAAGATACAGATGGTAATGGTCATCAGAAGCTGTGTATCGTTAAGGGGTTCTTTGACCTTGTTCCTATTCTTATTCATGCCGCCTCAACCCCCTTTGTTCCGGATTTTCCTTTCTTAAAGATCTTACGGAAACGTTCTTTGACCACGGGCGAACCGATCACCACCAGGAGCACGATGACGATGGCCTTATAGGCTTTTACATCCGTGGAAGAAACCTTCATTGCATAAAGGGTGATGGTCAGCATCTGGATCACATAAGCGCCGATGATACTTCCGCTGATCTTAAACTTTCCTCCGCCCAGGCTGTTTCCGCCGATGGCTACCGCAAGGATCGCATCCATTTCCACATCCAGGAGCAGGGTCTCGTGGTTGATCAGACCCAGACGGCTCACGCCGATGCAGCCTGCCACCGACACGCATACTCCCAGCAGGATAAAGGAGAGCAGCTTGATGAAGGTGGTATTGATACCGTTCAGTCTGGCCGCGCTCTGATTGATACCTACCGACTGCGTAAGGATCTCCAGCGAAGTAAAATGGAAGAGCAGCTTGAACAGTATGGTGACCGCGATCACGATGATCACGGGCGTGGGAACCGGGATCCCCGGTGCAAAACTTCCGATGGCATTGAGTATCGGACTGTTGACGGTCGGTGTCGCACCGCCGTTGATCCAGTAGGCGATGGAACGTCCGCAGGTGTAAAGTATCAGTGTTGCGATCATCGGCTGGATATTAAAGACCGCGACCAGCGTCCCGTTGAACGCACCGAAGATCATTGCGACCAGACAGGCACAGAGGAAAGCCAGCAGGACCATTCCGACGGATATCTCCGATCCGGATTTCAGGACCTTTACAAAAACGCTTCCCGCAATGGCCGCAGCCGCACCGACGCTGATATCCTGTCCTTTTGTTGCCGCCGTAACAAGCGTCATGCCGATCGCCAGGATCGCCAGCTCGCTTGCTCCGTTTATGATGCTGATCAGGTTTCCGGAGAGCACCGCATTTCCCACATTATTATGGGTGATGCTGATACTGAAAAATGAGGGATCCCGGATCAGATTAAAGATCACCAGCAGGGCCACTGCGATCAGCGGGATCGTCAGCTGCCCCAGCCCGTTTTTCAGGAATTTTTTTGAACCGTCCTTCATTACGCCTCCCCTCCCGCGATCGTCTTCATCACCTGAGCCTGGTTCAGATCCTCTCCCTTCAGCTCACCTACGATGTGCCTGTCACGCATTACGATCAGACGGCTGCAGGTACGGAGCATCTCTTCCACTTCCGAAGAGATAAAGGTAACGCTCACGCCGTCCCTGGCAAGCTGCAGAACAAGTTTCTGGATCTCCAGCTTCGTTCCCACGTCGATACCGCGGGTAGGCTCATCCAGGATCAGGTAATCCGGATGGGTGAGAAGCCATCTTGCCAGGATCACTTTCTGCTGGTTTCCGCCGCTCAGGGAGCCGATGGGCGTCTCGCTGCTTGCCGTTTTGATATTCAGTGCCTTGATGTATTCATCCGCAAAAGCCTCGGATTCGCTGCGGCTGATGGGTTTGAAAAAACCGTTCATCACCTGGAGCGCAAGTATGATATTTTCACGCACACTCAGATCGGCAATGATGCCGTCGCGCTTCCGGTCTTCTGCCAGATATGCGATACCTTTTTTCATCGCATCGACGGGCCGGGAGATCTTTACCTCTTCCCCGTTCACCTTTACGGTACCGCCGGTCACCTTATCCGCACCGAAGATGGCGCGGACGCTCTCGCTGCGGCCCGATCCCAGCAGTCCGGTAAAGCCGTTGACTTCTCCTTTTCTGATCGTAAAATCGAAAGGATTCGTCTCTTCGCTGACCAGACCGGAGGCCTCGTAGAACACAGGACTGTCGCTGCCCGCAGCAGAATCGGTCTCTCCGAAATCGCCCAGCTCATCCAGTTCCTTACCCATCATCCTGGCAACGAGCTGCACCTGCGGAAGATCCTTCGTAAGATACTCGCCGACCAGTTCCCCGTTTCGGAGGACCGTGATGCGGTCGCTCACTTCGTATACCTGCTCAAGGAAATGGGTCACAAAGATGATCCCCACGCCCTTCGCCTTCAGATCACGCATCAGGCTGAAGAGCATGTTCACCTCTTTATCATCCAGAGAAGAGGTGGGCTCATCCAGGATCAGCACCTTACATTTCATATCCACGGCACGTGCGATCGCTACCATCTGCTGTACCGCCAGTGAGCAGCTCCCCAGCTGCTGTCCGCCCCGTGCGGGTATCCCGAGGCTCTGCAGCTGCTCGTCCGCTTTCCTTTTATATTCCTTCTGATTCACCAGCAAACCGCCTTCACGGCCGATGAACATGTTCTCGGCAACCGTTAGGTTCGGGCAGAGTGTGATCTCCTGATACACCGTGCTGATGCCTTTATTCTGCGCATCCTGCGGGGAATGGATACTGACCGCCTCTCCGTCAATCGTGATACTTCCGTCATCCATCTGATAAACGCCGGTCAGGATCTTGATCAGCGTGGATTTTCCGGCACCGTTTTCGCCCATCAGCGCATGGATCTCGCCTTTTCTCAGCGTGAAATCCACATTGTGAAGCGCTCTCACACCGGGGAAGTATTTATCTATTCCCCGCAGCTTCAGCAAGCATTCTTCCTGCATACCGCTTCCTCCTTGCATAATAGGAACCGCTCCTTGTCTTCCTGTAATAAAAAGCGCAGCCCCATTGTCATTTTTTCATACAACAGAGCTGCGCCCGTCAGTTCATACTTCCGTCTTATTCGCCCAGACCGTAGGTGTCGATATCGGCATCCGTAAGCGTCTTGGCATCAAAGCCCTTCTCTTCGTTGATGATCTTCTTGGAAGAAGGAGCATTGCCGCTCTTGATCAGGTCGCTGATGATCTTTGCCTGGAAAGGTGAGCACTGTCCATCGTAGTTCCAAGCGCCGGCCTTCAGTTCTCTCAGAGCCCATTTGTTGCAGTCAAAGCCCATTACGATGACTTCGCCGTCCACACCGTGGGTGATACCTGCTTCGTCCAGAGCTGCTACGGCACCTTTCGCCATACCGTCGTTCTCTGCGTAGATCACGTTGAAGTCCTCACCGCTGTTGATCACGGATTCCACGATCTTCTTTGCTTCCGCCTCATCCCAGGTAGCGGTCTGCTGAACAACTTTGTTCATCTTGCCGGATGCAAACTGTGCGTCAAGTGCGCCGGTACGGCCGATCTGTGCATCGGAACCCATTGCGCCCTGGATATGGATCACGTTGTACTCGTCCAGATTCTGGGAAAGCAGCCAGTTCACTGCGGTCTCGCCTTCCTTTGCCATGTCGGATACAACTGCTGCCTCATACAGGCTCTCGTCTACATCGATCATACGGTCGAAGAGATAAACCTTGATGCCGGCGTCCTTTGCCTTTTTAAGCACTTCGTCCCAGCCGGTGGTCTCGGCTGCGGAGATCAGAAGATAATCAACACCTTCCGTGATGAAGCCCTGAGCTGCCTGAAGCTGCTCGTCATTCTTTAAGCTGTAAGCGGTCTTCAGTTCGTAACCGTTCTCCTTGGAGAAAACAGCTTCCATGTCTTTTACGTTTGCTTCACGGTAACCGGATTCCGAAGGGGGATTGTTGACAACGCCCACCTTGATGGAGCCGTCACCGCCGCACGCAGTGAGAGCAAACATCATAATGACTACAAGTGCGAGTGATAAAACTTTTGAAAACCTTCTCATACAGATTCCCTCCTATGATTGTGGGTCCGCAGACCATTAACTTCACTTATAAGGGTATCGGAAAAGGTTTTTAAAGTAAATCGATATTCATTTCGACTGGGTTCAAAATCATCCCGGATCTTTACACGGAAGGTTAAGAATTTTTCTACTCCGGTTGATTATGATATCGTGAACGATACTCCGACGGAGTCATTCCCGCGTTTTTCTTAAAGATATAGCTGAAATAGTGGGCATCGTTGTATCCCACGTCAAAAGCGATCTGCGAACTGCGCAGATCCGTCGTGCGCAGCAGCTCCTTCGCTTTGCTGAGCCGCAGATAGACCAGATACTCCGTAAAGGTCTGGCCGTTCTCCTGGGAAAACACCGTGGAAAAGCGGCTGTTGCTCATGCCCACGGCCTTTGCGACATCCTGGAGCATCAGGCTGGAATCCGTGAAATGCTGCGTCATATACAGCTTTGCTTCATTAATGACGGCCGAGGTTTTTTTATCCGCATTCGGATCTCCCAGTTCACGTGTCCCGCAGATCAGGGACTTATCTTCCTCTCTTTGCACGAGCAGATGCCGTATATGTCTTGCGGTCTTGAAGCTCTTACAGATCTCACCCGGCTTTTCTACGATCTCGCCGATCCCGATCCTGATCTCCCTGCAGCCTCCGCGCTCCAGATCCCGTGCGAGGGAAGTGGCTGTCGCATAGACTCTTTCCTCCGCATCTTCCGGGGTATCTCCGGTCACGAGTATCCTCGTTCCCGTCCTGCTGGGCGTCGCATGACGGCTTCCGCCGCATGAATGAACGAGATCCGCTGCAAGTGCCTGTCCTTTATCCACCGGTTCGAAAGCCGCATCGATGACAACATAAAAAGGTGCATTTACCGGGCAGCCCATGGATCTCAGTTCTTCCAGCGCATTGGCTGCGTCCGCCTCCATGGCCTCATCGGAATACAGGGAACCGATGAGCTTTTCCACGACAAAACGCCTCCCGCTCTCGGTACGCATACGAAGGCTCTCCGCATGTTCCCTGCTCTTTCTCTCTTCCCGGATCTGGTCGCTCACCTTATCCAGGACCTGTCTGAGCTCACCTGCGTTGATGGGCTTGAGCAGATATTCCCTCACACCCAGCCGGATACACTTCCTGGCATACTCAAAATCATCATAACCGCTGAGCACGATGATCCCGATCCAGGGCAGCTGGCTTCTTAAGATATTGCAGAGTTCGATGCCGTCCATAAAAGGCATACGGATATCGGTGATCACGATGTCCGGATTGGTATCCCTTATCATCGGGAGCGCCATCTCACCGTCCGGTGCCTCTCCCACCAGGGTATAAGGACTTTCCTCCCAGGGAAAGGATTCCCTGATCCCCTCTCTCACAACGATCTCGTCGTCAACCAGAAATACTTTCATTTTCCATTATCCCTTCTCTCGTACGGCAGGGTACGCGGAAACTCACCTCCGTACCGTTACTGTCGCTTGTGATGCTCAGTCCTTCGGACTGATTATAATACAGACGTATCCGCAGATTGACATTGACCAGGCCGAAGCCTCCGGAGTGTTCGCTCACAGAAGGCCGTCCTTCCTTCATCCTCTGCAGCAGGTCTTCCATCTGTGCGGGAGTCATCCCGCCACCGGTATCCTTTACGGAGAAAATGAGCCATTCGTCCTCGAGCCTGGCGGATACCTTTATGATACCGCCGCCCCGCTTGATCTTGATCCCATGATACAGGGCGTTTTCCACAAGCGGCTGGAGCAGCAGTTTCAGTATATAGAAATGTCCGATCTCATCGGGCATGTCGATCTCGTAACGCATGATATCGCGGTATCTGGTCTGCTGTATCTTCAGATAACCTTCGATATGCTTTTTCTCCTGACTGATCGGGATCCAGTCGGCACCGGAAGAAAGGCTGATGCGGAAAAAGTCGCTGAGAGCGCTGGTCAGCGAAATGACTTCGTCTTTATCCCCCGCTTCCGCCTTCCAGACGATAGCGTCCAGCGTATTATAAAGAAAATGCGGATTGATCTGCGCCTGCAGGGTACGAAGCTCTGCTTTGCGAAGGTTCCTCTCATCCCTCAGGCTCTTTTTCATCATGTTCTCCAAGCGGTCCGCCATCGTATTCACCTGGAAGGTCAGGTTTCTGAGCTCCGTCACTTCTGTTTCCGTGATCCGTGCATCCAGGGTCCCGTCCGCAAGAGTAGCGGCTACCTGTTCCAGATTGTCGATCGGCTGTTTTACAAAGGCCGCCGTTTTTTTCACGGAACGGTTCCGGATCAGAAGGGCTGCCGCGACTATGAGCGCCTCGAGGATCGCCGTAGCTATGATCACTTTTCTCAGGGTAAGGCTCATACGTCCCGTCGAAGCGATCTCCTCGGAAATATAATCGTTCAGCATGGACTCCACCAGCGAGGAAACATCGCGGATCTCGGCAAGCACCGCTTCACTTTCGACCACGGGAACGCCATCGGAGATATTGTCGCGGATCCGGTCCACATAGTTCTGTAGCGTCTGCATGGTCCTTCCGGCCACGATGAGCGAAAGCCGGTTTTCCTGAACCGTTCTGTCGGTCACCTCCTGTATCGTTTCATTCACCGTGCGTAAGGTGACATAGACCTTACTCGCCTCGATCGTATCACGGCCGCTGACGATATTCCACATAGTCTCGGGGATCTCCTCGGCGACAACGGTCTTCAGGCTTGCGATGGTCTCCATGCGGATAATGGCCTGGTCGTACTTTCCGGCATAAAAGAGCATCAGTACAAGGCTTAAGATGATCGGCGCAAGCAGCATCACCATCAGCCGGTGGCTCATGTCGTTGATGCGCCCGATGATGCTCTTTTCCTTCCCTGACGCTTTCATTCCTAATATCCCCTCGGGGCAAGCTGCCTCAGATCCATTTCATCGCTGAAATAACCCTCCTTCGGATGGATCTTGGCATCAACTTTTTCTCCTGCTTTCAGCTTTTTAGCGGTTTCCATCAGCTCGCGGCCGAGCATGGGCGTACATTCCACGACGCAGTTGATCTTTCCCTGTCTTAATACGTCGATGGCTTCCTGCCCGCCGTCGATGGAGATGATGATCATATCCTTCCCGGGCTCATATCCCGCATTTTCGATCTCGGGCAGTGCACCGAGAGTCATCTCGTCATTATGGCTGAACACGACATCGATATCCTCGCCGTATTCTTCGAGAAGATAACGCATACACTCCGCACCGCGGCTCTTGAGAAAATCGCCGTTGACGCTCTCCAGCACGACCATCCTCCCGTCCTTTTCAATGGTATCCATGAAGCCGGCCTGTCTCTGCCGCATGGGAGTCGAATCCTCCGTCCCCGTGATCTCCACGATGCGGAGCTCATCCGCACCGAGACTGTCTGCCTTCCGGATCAGATACTCCGCCGCCATGACACCTTCTTTATAGAAATCCGCGCCGATATGGCAGCTGATCAGACCTTTCTTCTCCGTATTGACTTCCCTGTCAACGAGGATCACGGGGATGCCGGCCTCATGCGCTTCCACGAGTACATTATCCCAGCCCTCCTCCACAATGGGCGAGAAGGCGATCACATCCACCCGGTAGGCGATAAAGCGCCGTATCGCCGCGATCTGGTTCTCCTGCTTGCGGTTGGCGTTCTCCAGCATCAGGCTTACGCCGGAGGCCGCCGCCTTTTCCTCGATATCGCGGGTATTTCCGCTCCTCCATGCGCTCTCGGTTCCGAGCTGGCTGAAGCCCAGCAGCAGGGCAGGACTGTCTTCCTGCTCTTCCTTCTCCGCACAGCCGCAGAACAGGACTGCAAATACAAGGAGCAGGCAGGCTATCCTTCCCCCTGCATTTCTTCGAAATAAACTCTCAAACATACCGCAATTCTCCCGGTGGATTCTTTCTTATCGATATGGCAAAACCGTAATGACAGGGCCTGTGATACCATCTGCCTCTGCCTTACGGAACATTGTATCATTACGGAGAGCAAATAACAATCACCGCGCTTTGTCCGTCCCGGCGCTTACGCTTCGTGCCTTACGCAGACAGCGGAGTTTCTGCCATATCTTCTCATAGGCGAAGGACAGAAAGCAGAGTACGACCAGGGAGATCCCTCCGATCACGAGCGGAAGCAGATATCCGTCAATATGCTGGGATTCCAGCTCCGTTCCGAAGATCTGATTGTAGATATACACACACTGCTTTACCGGATAGATCTGAAGTGCAAAGATGATCAGTGTATTTCTCCCGACAAAGCAGAAAAGACAGGAAAGCGCTTTTAAAAGTCTCGCAATGATCTGCGATAAAAAGATCAGACAGAAGGTGCCGCCGAAGGCTCCGATCAGGAAATTGACCGGACTCCCATAGCTGTGGCCCGCAAGATTGACATGAACATTCCTCAGCCCCTTAAAATACCAGAGCACAAAAAAGACGAGCGCCAGGATCCCGGTAAGCCACAGCGGTCTTTCCTCCAGCAGCCGGTATTCCTTCAGCAGGTAGCCGCAGACCAGAAAAAAGGCAAACATCAGTCCGTTATCGATACGCCAGGGTATGGAAAAGGGGATATCAAACAAGGCATAATTTACAGCGGCCAGAAAAAGCAGGGCAAGCAGCAGAAAGCCGCTGATCTTTATACAGAGCTTTTCCGCCCGTATGAGCCGGAGTATCCAGTATGCGATCAGACTTCCGGTAAAAAGCGCAGGCAAAAACCAGACAGCACCGAGATGTCCCGTGAGCACGCCGCCACCCGCCACCCTTTTAATACTTTTTAACCATTCAGCTGCGGAAAACAGATCCTCCCTGCGGTAGTGCGCACAGGGAAAGATCAGCGTGATCAGTATCCCGAGAAGATTAAAGACCAGATAAGGCAGGATAATGGAACGGATACGCTTCTTCAGAAAAACGGTAAAAGACGACGAGGCTTTCATCGTATAGCCGGACAGGATAATAAAAGCCGGCATATGAAAAGAAAAGATCAGATGATACAGTTCCCCTTCAAAAACCGCCACATGCCCGACGATACAGAGATACACTGCAAACGCCTTGGCGATATCGACCCAGGCGATCCTTTCTGTATCTCTGTCCATCCGGGCTCTTTCCTTATCCCCGGCCATGATCCGTCCCCCCAACGCCTCAATAAAGTACCGGAAGCGTTTCCTTCGTTACGACCCAGGGACTGTCATAAACCTGCTTCAGCACCTCGAAAGTATTCTGCTCCTCGCTCAGGCAGAATTCCTTGGACCAGGTCATGTACGACGCCCAGCCGATCTTTTCGCGGTGGATCGCTTCCACATCCGGGAGCACGCCGATCTCCCCGAGCAGGATGATCTTGGGCTGCGCCGGGATCTGCTCCATCGTATGATATTCCTCCTTGCACGACTTATGCTCATGCGCGGGCGGATAGATATCCACGGAAACGATATCCACCACCTCATCCCCCGGATAGAACTCCGCTTTGCCGGCGTTCCAGACCCAGATCAGATTGGTCAGGTGATGAACCGTCGTAAAGCGTTCGTACATGATACGCCAGAGCTTCTTTGCAGGCTCCGCCCCCTTTGCTCCCCACCAGAACCAGGTGCCGTCCATTTCATGGAAGGGTCTCCAGAGTATGGGGACCGCTTTCTCACAAAAAGGCTTCAAAAGGCCTGCCATATGATCCATATCCGAAATGAGTGCTTCGTATTCGGGCGTCCCCGGCGTGACCGCCTTCGATGCATCAAAGTCCGTATGTTCCGAATAGAACGCCTTGGAACGCCCGCCGAGGGGCGAGAACCAGTGCCAGGTGAAGGTGATCAGGCCTTTCTTTTCCGCCCAGTCCCAGGCGCACTTTAAGGTATCCCGATTCTCGATCACTTCCGTCATACAGGCTTCGTCCGTATCCTTTTCATTAATGTTCGGAGAATAGGAAAGCAGTTCAAAACCCAGGAGTGCCGGTTCCTTTCCGGTCACTTCCCGGATCTTCTGCAGCTCCTCCATCGGTATGGTCTGGGTATGCTGTCCCGTGACGATACGCTCGCCCGAGATCTCCGCCAGATACTTCATGACACTTTTTACACATTCCTGAGATTCTTTGTTGGTCGGTATGATACGCTGATCACTCATAATATTTTCCATCCTTTCCGGCTGCGCCTTTGCCGAAATTATACGGGATTTGCGGCCTTTTGGCAATAGCGCGGCCTTCCGGCAGGCCGCATTGTCATTTTTCCGTGACAGTTGTAAAATTGTTGTCACAAACACACAGCTTCATGCATATATATAGTGAAAAGGGTTTTCGCGAAGACTTTTCGACACTATTGTATATGTGTTAAGGAGAATAGAATGAGCGCACAGAACGATGACCTCAGGTCAGCCATAGACCGCTACAGCAGCATGCTGTACAAGATCTGTTACCTGATCCTGAAAAACGAACAGGATACCAATGATGTGCTGCAGGAAACATTTCTTGCTTATTATTCCAAGCATCCCGTGTTCGAAAGTGAAGAACACAGAAAAGCCTGGCTCATCAGGGTATCACAGAACAAATGCAGGGAGTTCCTCAGATTCCATAAAAGACACGCCTGTGTGCCGCTGGAAGAGATGGAGGATAAGCTCCTCATCACCGACGGCATGCGCGGCGACGAACGCTATCTGCTCTCACTGGTCTGGGACCTGGATTACAAGCTCAAATCTGTCGTGATCCTGTATTACATCGAAGGCTATTCGACGGAAGAGACTGCGGAGATCTTAAAGATCTCCCCGACCGCCGTAAGAAAACGGCTGCAGAGAGCAAGGCAGGAACTGAGAACAGAGTACAAAGGAGAACCGGCTTATGAAAAAGTATGAATTTAAGGATCTGCTTTCCAATATCGAGATCTCGGAGGATGAAAAACAGGATCTTTACGAAAACTGCATAAACAGAAAACGCACTTCGGATTTTACCTTCCGTTATTCCCAGCTGCTGCTCGTCCTCATCGCCGTAACGGTATTTTCCGTACTCAGCATCGGTGCTGCCGCGGCAGTGATGAGCGTAAGGGAACGGATGGAAAACATGTCCGAAGAGGAATACGGCGATTACGCCTATGAGGTGGAAAACGATACCTTTATCTCCGTCGACGAGGGCTTTTCGCGGGAACTGACGGATAACGAGATCCTGCGCATCATCGAGCTGGAAAGATCTTACTATGACGACGGCGTATTCCCCGCAGCTCCGCTGCCGCATCTTCAGACAAAGGCCGAGCTTCAGGACGGTATGCTTGCTTATGTTGCAGCGGATAATCTGGTCTATATGCCCGAAGGGGATATGGATGATGAGCAGATCCTGCAGTACATCGACCACGACGCCAAAAAAAGGTACATAAACCGCCAGAGCCTTATCGAAGAAGGCTATGATACGGAGTCCTCCCCCTACCTGACAAGCGATTCCACCCCGCTTACCGCCGGCAGCAGGGAATATGAAGCCCGTGAAGCCGCAGAAAAGTACCTTATGGATATGTACGGCGTGGACATCAAAGCCGATGATAAATGGATCGTGCTGGTGGAGTTCTTTGAAGGAGAACATTATGAAGAAGGCCCCGACACGGAGGATCTTTATCAGCTGGATTTCTACAAAAACGGTACCGGCTATGCGACCGCATATCAGTTAAGGCTCAGGGCCGATGATCTGGAACCTCTGCTGATCAGCGTGGTCGGCTATGAACAGGAGCTGCGTGCGAAAAAATATACCGCCGAAGAAGCCGAGGCTTTAAAGGAAAGCGCCTATGAAAGTGCCGTCCGCTTCCTGAAGGATACCGCAGGACTGGGCGAGCCCGATGATTTCCGCTTCGAGGATGGATATGAGGAGGATCCGTCACAGATCTCCGCTCTGAGCCTGAGCTTTAAATACAGCGATAAACATGTATTTGTCAGAATAAGACTTGAAGATAAAAAAGTGATGGACTTCGTCGTCCACTGACATGCCCCTTACTCCCCTTTAAATGCGGATGCCGCGATGCCCGTTTCCGGGCACTGCGGCATCTGCCGTTTTCTCAGGAACGCGAGATCCTTATGTCCGTGAGCGCACACTGATCGCCGCTGAGGGACACGCAGATCTCCTGCTTTCCGTCCGGTATCGTTGTCGTATTCTGCACAAAGAGTCCGAGGTTTTCCGTTGTGAGCGTGATATGATCATTACTGCGTTCAAAACGCAGCACGCAGTCGATCCCATCCCTGTTGCACTTTTTCCACTTATCCCAGCCTTCAAAAGCGTCATCCTTACGGACGATCAGCTCATTCTTTTCTGCGGAGTCCACATCCCAGTTCTCGCCATCCAGGCAGACCAGCGCATATTCCCTGAAATTCTCACCATCCACCTTTTTATCCTCCGAAGTGAACAGACAGATATATGGACAGTGCCAGAGCAGACGTGCCGTCGGAAGGCTCTGTGTATGGAAAGAGATCTTTAAGCCGTCCGTTACGGGTATCCCGTCCGTTGACGCCGTGCGGTGTCCGTCTACCTGCAGGTTCGGAAGATCACCGACGGGGGCGTCGTCGATAAAGCTGATCTTTTCCGCGATCCTTGTGATATAATCCTCATCGATCAGACTGCCGGTTTTGGTGACATTGATATCCGTGATACGGCATTTTTCACCGGTAAAGCCGATGTAAACATATCTGGAACTGTCGGGAAGCGCGATGGTGATCTCCTTGAGTATAACTCCGTCATCGATGCGCAGCAGAGCATGATCCCTGTACTTCACGGCTTCGATCTCGTAAAACGCCTCCCTGTCGCCGTCCGTTTTTTTGTCCCTGCTTTCATGAATTGCCGTCTGCAGTTTTCTGGCGCCGCTCAGTTTTGCCTCCCCGTCAAAGGGGATCTCCGCATATTCGAAATAGAGCAGTTCGCGGATCTCTTTTTCCCTCTCATGATAACGTCCGTCCAGAGAGTCGAAAAGAATGATCACGGGCGCGCCCTTATCCCCTTTTTCCCTGTTGACAGCCGTGTACTTCAGGGAGATCTTTTTCAGATAAGGCGTTACGATGATGCCGTCCGAAACCCTGCTCCTGTACGCATCGCAGCTCAGTCCGCTTCTCCCGGAGATCTCCATTGCCGCGATCCGCTCCTTCATCTTGTAGCCAGTATCGATATCGATAAAGATCTGCATGATCCTGGCGATCTCCGGATCAAACTGGCTCCCGGCTCCCTTCACGATCTCTTCGCGCACGATCTGCTGGGGGATCGCATCCCTGTAACTGCGGTTCGAGGTCATTGCATCGTAGGCATCCGCCACGGAGATGATCCGTGCGATCTCGGGGATCTCCTCGCCTTTCAGCCCTTCCGGATAGCCCTTTCCGTCATAGCGCTCATGATGGAAATGGGCGCCGATGCTCAGAAAAGGATGCTCGCTGATACTGGAAAGGATCTGGTTCCCCATATTCGGATGCTGCTTGATGATATCGTACTCTTCGGAGTCGAGCCTTCCTTTCTTGTTGATGATGCTGTCGTCGATACCGATCTTGCCCACATCATGAAGAAGCGCGGCGTAATAGATTTTTTCACATTCCTCTTCATCTTTCCCCATCATCTTTGCGATCTTCAGGGAATACTCCGCCACTCTCATGGAATGTCCGCGGGAATAGGTATCTTTTGCATCGATCGCGTTCACCAGCGCCGTGGCCGTCTGCTCAAACAGGCGCTTCGAAAGCCTTTGCTGCTCCTTCAGGAAACTGACCTCCATGGACCGGTATTTATCGATACTGCGGTTCCTCCGGAGGATCAGTACAATGGCGATGATCGTAAAAAGACCGCCGAAGATCCCCGGGATACTGTTCCCGTTGTGCTGCCGGATCACTGCGAGCACCTGTGTCGGGAACTGCATAAGGGTCAGCACCAGCGACACGATGAAACCAAGCTTGTTAAAAAAAACGACCAGAAAGATAAGAATGGTATTGGCGATCGAAGCCAGGATCCCGGCCAGAGACGTAAGATGCATCTCCGTACCCATAAAGCGGATCATATCATCGGAACGCGATGTTATGATCACAAAGGCCACCGTGACGGCATAAAGAAAAATAAAAATGAAGAAGGTCACCATCGACGGTCTGTGATCACCCGTCATCTTCAGAAAATCTTTATTCTTTTTATCCTTTTTTTCTTCCTTATCCATGGCGGCTCCTATCCTTTCGGAGATGCAGTCACAAAAGCGAATCCAGCACCTCAAAATATTCGGCAAAGGTCTTTCTGCAGCACTCCCGGTCCCGGATCACGATGCCCGGACAGCGGACTGCCGTCAGGCCGAAACTCATGGCCACGCGGTGGTCACCGAAGCTGTCCACTTCCGCCGCATGGGGCGTTCCGGGTAAGATCGTCACTCCGTCCGTCTCTTCCCTGCATTCGATCCCCAGGGCTGAAAGATTCTTACAGATCGCCGCGATGCGGTCGCATTCCTGAAAACGGATGTGGGAAATGCCCGTGATCCTTACGGGAGCATCCGCAAAAGGGGCGATCGCAGCCAGGGTCAGCGCCTGGTCGGAGCAGCGGGACATATCCGCCGTAAAGCCTCCGCGGAGCTTCCCTCCCTCCGGGCCTCTCAGGATCAGCGTTCCCTCTTCCTCCCGCAGTTCACAGCCCGTTTTTTCCAGCAGGCGGATAAACTCCGTATCCCCCTGGAGCATCCCTTCATGCACGCCGCTCACAGCCGCCTCTTTTCCAAGTATTGCGGCAAGTGCATAAAAATAGGCTGCAGCAGATACATCCGCTTCCACCCGGTATTCCCTGCCCTTCAGGGAAGCGCTGCCGTCAAAAGCATAGCACGCTCCGCTGCACTCCGCCTTCACGCCGAAGGAAGAGAGCATCCGTATCGTCATATCCACATAAGCAAGTCCGTGATCGCCCTCACGGATGATGCGCAGCTTCCTCCGCGAAGCCGCAGCCGCGATCAGCAGCGCGCTTAAAAACTGCGAGCTCTGGTCGATGCGCACCCGGATCTCTTCCCGGATCCGGCCTCCGCAGCCCGTGATCCGCAGCGGAAAATGCCCCTCTTCTTCAAGGCACTCCACTTCCGCTCCGGCCGCCTTCAGCGCTTCGATCAGCGGCGCCATGGGACGCTTTTTCATCTGCCCGGAGGAGCGCACGGTATAGCTCCCGTCGGAAAAAGCCAGCATCGCCACAAGAAAACGGGCCGCCGTACCGGCGCTTCCCACGTAAACCTCCGCAGCCTTCACGGGGATCTCCCCGCCCCTGCCGAGGATCTTCACATCCTCGTTCTTCACAAGCCGGCTTCCCGCCGACGGCGTTTTTACGATCTCAAAACCCAGCGTTTCAAGAGCTTCCAGAAAGACCTTTGCGTCTTCACTGGAAAGGCAGCCGCGGATGAGGCTTTCCCCCTCCGCCATGGCCGCCAGCAGCAATGCACGATTGGTGATGGATTTGGAACCCGGTACTTCAGGACGTATCATTTCTTCTCCACCCGGAAACGTATCGTTACGCTTCCTTTATCATTTTTATATTCCTCCGGCAGGGATACGGTGATCTCCGCCTCCCCGGCCTCTCCGGTAGTGCGCAGATAGGCGCCGCCCATCCCGCCGGCGATCTCGGCGTAAGCCGGACCGATGAGCTCGACGGGTCCCGAAAGCTTCAGCGGAAGCGGCGTATGGAAGAAGGGCTGCACATTCCCGTATCCGTCGCATACGCGGATACGCAGCGCCGCCACATCATAGGTGTCGCCCTCCGTAAGGACGGTATGATCCGCACGCACATCCAGGCTGAGGCTTTCCACCGCCGACTTCGTCACGCTCTTTACCACCTTGCCGTCTTTGACCGCGTCAAAACGGAATACCGTGGATTCGCCTCCCCAGTTGCCCACATATTTCCCGTAAAGCTGATAGGCCCTGTCAAAGGTCATGTGATAGATCGTCATGGCTTCGGCCAGCTTCAGTTTGATGTCCAGCGGGATATTGCCCATACCGTATCGCGCGATATAGTTGATCGCATCCTTTACGATGCTGTTCTGATGATCGGAAAAACCTTCTTCCACCTTCATCTGATCCCCGACATAATCATCGACAAGCATCGGTGCATGCCGCAGATGGGAGTACTTCGGATCCCCCTCCGTGTATTCCTTGATAAATACGTCGTTTTTATACATACGTACGCTGTCGGCGTTGGTAAAGATATAGACGGCGCCCCGGTTTCCACCCGGATGCTCACCGATATCCATGGAGGAGGAAACTTCCAGCACGGGCGTGCGGTTCTGCTGCGACGCATATACATAGGCCGCCAGCTTGGGATTGCGGAACATGTCCATCACGCCGTGGTAGCAGATCCGGTCGCCGCTGCCGAAATCCTTGTGGGTGTTGTAATCAAACATGCACCAGCCGAAGCTTCCCGCGATATCCCGGTTCTCGTTCACCGCATCCAGGACGTTGCAGTGCCGCAGCGCGTGTTCCAGACGGTGCTCCTCGTCGTCAAAGGACTTGGTGGGGAACATATGTCCGTTATACTCGCTGATCAGATAAGCTTTGGACATATCCGGCGTGACCGCCGCCTTCTTTTTGCAGCCCGGCGCCGTTCCTTCATGTGAGAAATCATTAAAGGTATATACATCCTCCAGCAGATGGCTCTTCTCCAGATAACGTACGCCGCCGGTGGGTCTTGTCGGATCCAGCGCATGCGCCATCGCATTGGTCTGCTCATAAAACTCATCGTCATCAAGGCTTTCGTTGATGCGCACGCCCCAGAGGATGACGGAAGGATGGTTACGGTACTGGCACACCATCTCCTCGAGATTTACAAAAGCCTGTTCCTTCCAGGCCTGGTCGCCCACATGCTGCCAGCCGGGGATCTCGGTGAAGACCAGCAGGCCCAGCTCGTCACAGCGGTCGATAAAATGCTGCGACTGCGGATAATGCGAGGTGCGCACCGCGTTCACCCCCAGTTCGAAACGGAGGATCTCCGCATCCGCCGCCTGCTGCGACGCCGGCATCGCATAGCCCGCATAGGGATAGCACTGATGGCGGTTCAGGCCGCGTATCTTGAACCTTCTGCCGTTTAAATAATAAGCGTCCTCGCGGAATTCGGAGCGGCGGAAGCCGAAGCTTTCCGTCAGCTCATCCAGTTTTTCATCACCGCGGTATAACGCGAGCGTGAGCGCATAGAGCACCGGAGATGTGGTATCCCAAAGCCTTGCCTCCGGTACGTCGATCCCCGCCGCTTCGGAAAAAGGAAGCCTCCGGGATGCCACCGTCTCCCCGTTTTTACGGCGGGATACCGTCAGCTCCAGCGACAGCTCCTCCGGCCGTATATCCTCATCCCCGTCCAGCGTGATATCGGTCTCCACGCGGCCGCTGAAACGGTATTTCGAGACCGCCTCCTTCGGGATCTGCCCTTCGGGCTCCTTCGGCATGACGAAGACATCGGAAAAGCGCACGCTCTCCGTTACGATCAGAGATACCTCGCGGTAGATCCCGCCGTAGGTGAGATAATCGATCACATGCCCAAAAGGCGGGAAATTCTGATCCTCGCGGCTGTTCACCTTCACAGTCAGTACATTTTCCACACCGTAGCGCAGAGCGCCGGTCAGTTCCACTTCAAAGGCGGTATAGCCGCAGCGGTGCTCAAACAGCTCTTTCCCGTTCAGATAGACCACGGCGCCGTGCGCAACGGCCATGAAACGGACGAAGACGCGCCGGCCTTTCCATTCCTCTTTCGCGGTAAATACCCTGCGGTAGCCGCTGATCATCTGATACAGGGATGCATCAAAATAATGGAACGGCGTGAGCTTTACGCTGTGGGGGATACGTACCTTTTCCGCGCCCGCCACAACGCCGTCCGAAAGCAGCTCCTCCCGGAACTCCGGGCAGAAATCCCAGCCGTCATTGAAACTAATGCTTTCCCTCATCTTCCTCTCCTTTCATGGGCAGCGCCGGTATCGTCTCGTTCTGGCTCTCAAAGAAATACATCCGCGATGCAAAATCAGGATAAAAACGCAGGTCCTCATTGTAACCGCTTCCGGAAAAAGCCTGCTTTAAATGCACACCGGCGTGCATCAGCTCGCTCCCCATCAGCAGATGGTCTTCCTTTTCCGTCTGCATCTTAACGAATTTTGAAAGGATATTGTGGATGGCACCGTCCTGCTTTACGTGGATCGGAGCCACATAGTTGATCAGACTTCCGAATTCCTTCAGATTGGCGCGGAAGCTCCTGCAGCTCATGCGGTAGGGCAGTGCTGCCTTCAGGCCCTTCGGCTTGACGATGCACAGCTGCGTATTGGGACGCACCAGCTGCTGCATCACGACGGTCACCGCCTTTGCCCCGTCGCGGGATACGATGGTCCATTCGGCATCCTTGCCGTTGCCGGGATCCAGCACATCCCTGTCCTCCGCATCCAGGAAACCGCATCCGCGGTAATAGTCGCCATACTGTAAGACACGCCGCCACTTTTTATACAGCTCGATCTGCTGGCGTACGGCCTCCAGATCCTCGGCAGGCAGATCCGCCAGATTGCATTCGTAGCCAAGCACGCCGCAGGCGGCCACATTGAAACGCGTTTCAATGGGCGTGCGCCGGAGCGTCTGGTGATTCGGCACATCCGATACATGCGCCGTAAAACAGCTCTGGGGATAGCCGTAACTGAAGCCCTCCTGGATCTGGACGCGCTCCACCGCATCGGTATCGTCGCTGGCCCAGATCTGCGGGAAATAGGACAGGATACCCAGATCAAAACGGTCGCCGCCGGAGGCACAGCCTTCAAAAAGGATGTGCGGGAAAGCTTTGGTCAGCTTATCCATCACACGGTACAGGCCGAGCACATAGCGGTGCGCCACCTCGCCCTGCTGCTTCGGATTCAGCGCTGACGAATATACATCCGTAAAGATACGGTTCATATCCCATTTGACATAAGAGATATCCGCCGAGGAAAAAAGTTCCTGCATCTGCGTAATAATGTAATCCTGCACGTCTGTGCGGCACAGATCCAGGATCATCTGCTGCCGTCCGTCCGAATGCGGCTTGTCGGGAATGCGCAGTACCCATTCGGGATGCTTTTCGTAAAGCCGGCTCTTTTCGCTGATCATCTCCGGTTCCACCCAGATCCCGAACTGCAGTCCCAGCTTCCGTATCTTTTCCGCCAGCCCCTTTACGCCGTGGGGCAGCTTCTTTTTATTTTCTTTCCAGTCTCCCAGGGAAGTCGTATCGTCATTTCTTTCCCCGAACCAGCCGTCGTCCATGACAAAAAGTTCGATCCCGACGGATTTCGCCACTCTGGCTAGACGGTAGAGCTTGCTCTCGGAGATATCGAAATAGGCCGCTTCCCAGCTGTTGAGAAGGACCGGCCTCTCCTTATACTGCCATACGCCGCGGATGATATGCGTCCGGACGAAATCGTGCATCTTGCGGCTCATCCCGCCGAAGCCCTCACTGCTGCAGCAGAGTATCGCCTCCGGGGTCTGGAAGCTCGTCCCCGGGCGCAGGCGCCAGGAAAAGCCCTGGGGCTGTATCCCGGAAAGGATACGCACCTTTCCGAAACCGGAACGCTCCGCCGATTCATAATGATTCCCGCTGTAGACAAGATTGAAGCCGTAGACCAGCCCGGCGTCCTCGGTCGCTCCCTTCCGGGATACCATAAAGAAAGGATTCGCCCGGTTGGAACTGACCCCGCAGACCGATCCGGTGGAAACGCGT
>JAEEGL013591407.1_pt1 | contig 22952 bp, 20 predicted proteins | sample 9134231 | NCBI WGS metagenome assembly JAEEGL01 (sample SAMN16246548, study PRJNA631951) | gut metagenome | biome: gut microbiome; feature: rumen; material: fiber-attached | host: Bos | place: Iran: Karaj | collected 2018-10 | reverse complement strand
TTCTTCGCCATCGCCTTCAACATCAAGAAAATGGCCGCAATAATGGCAAAATCCGCCCGAAACGGCGGAAACGGACCCCATTTTTGTCTTTTTGCCGTCACAGTTCATTCTTTACTCCATGAGAATCGAATGTCCTGGCAAAACACAGAAAAAACAGCCGCCTGAAAAATATCGCATTCTCAGGCGGTTGATTTGCAAAGAGGGTGAGCCATAACTGAATTATGACACACCCTCTTATTTTGATAACAGCAACGCGGTTGCCTGCTTGATTCATGCATGGCGACAGCCGTTACCGGTGAACCCGTCCGAAGGTTTTGATACTCACATATTTTCGCCAGAGGTTCAGTTTCCTTTTTTCGGGAACACCGTTCTTGCTGATATAGTGCTTGACTCCATCCAGCATGCGTTGGGCGCACTTCCCGTCATTGTGGGGATCGTAATTACTGATGATCCATTGGCGTCGTTCCGATAGCTTGCTGTCCGAGAAAGCCGCTTCGTAAGCCTCCTGGAGTTGTGAGGCATCCTTGATGTCCTTCCAATAGGGGTCTTGTGATACCGTGTCAAGTGTGATGACAGGTTTATCGAGCAGCAGCATCTCATAGATGGTGGAAGAAGTGTCACTCACCATCAAGTCGGCCATCAGCATGTACTTTGTCACCGAGAAGTCATCCTCATAGATGATGTTGTCGTGTGCCAGTTCCTTGTATTCATTCACCCAGGCTGGGTCAGTCAGCGGGTGCAACTTGATGAGCAGCAACACCTTGTTTTTCTCTACCAGGGAAACGAGGGCCTGTTTGATTTTGGGCAAGGACGTCAATCGTGGCGAGAATGTGGGCGCATAAAGTACAATGCGTTCACAACCGTGATCTTTTAATAACTGCTGTCTTTCCTCCTCAAAGTCGTGGCGATGCCGGGCGATCCAATCTTGCCGGGTCCATCCTGTTTCCAGGACTTCGAAGTCGCCGAATTGACGTTGCAGTTTTTCAAACTCACGGGTAAAATATGGCCCTTGGGTCATGTAGATGTCAAAGTAGTTGCGAATGCGGAACTGGTCTCGCTTTTCGGCTGCATATCCATGGAAGATGCTGCATTTCACGCCACTCAGGTAATAGGGCACGATATTGCCTGGAGCAAACACGGCATCGGGGTGAAAGTCGTAGGCTTCCTGCATGGAAAATGTGTAGCGCACGGTGTCGGCCAAGGGGAACTGGGGAATCTTCGGCTGATGGACATACCATAGCACTTCATGCCCTCCCTGCCGATTGGCTTCTACCTGCAAGGGGTTCAAGATATCAACAGCGTATTTGTTTTCGCAGAAAAGCAGTATCTTCATGATTGTTGTGTGTAAAAAGGAAATGATTGTTACTTGAGCGCTACCGTTGTTTCCGAGCCTGTTTGGAAGCCTGCTTGAGACGACCTCTAAGGTCATGGGCATCGGTGAGGAGGTTCCAGATGCCGTCCTCGCTCAGGACGCCGCGCTTGAGGTCGGCGGGTAACAGGCCTGCCTCATCATCGGCAAGGTCCTGCCGCCAAACGTCGCTGCCATAATACTCATCGAGGGCAGCAATGGCCTCTTGTGCCGCCTCCCACTTGTCAAGGGCCACCGAGAGCCGCTTCACGGCAGTCAAGGCGGTGTTGAGGTGACGCTCCATCTGCCGTATTCTTGCCGTCTGCTCGTTACGCTCTTTTTTCATCGTGGCAAATCTGACTTAAAAATGAACTTTACGTTCATCGGCGCCAAAGGCGAAGAAGCGGGCAGTGGCATCGGTGATGTAGAGTACCGCCATGTTGTCATCGTCGGCCTTGTACATCGACTTGAGGCTCTCGTTACGGTTCAGGAACTCTTCTTTGACGGCGAGCGTCTCATCGTTGACGAGGGTGCCGCTCAAGCGCATCCATTCCGAGCCTGACGGCTTCAGGGCACAGATCTCGAACTTGCCGTTTGCCGCCATCTGTTTGTAAACGTCCTTCACCTTGCCCGTCATGATATATAGACGGTCATTGATAATCTCTGAAACGCCGAAGGGACGCACACGGGGCTGGTCATCGTCGGCCGTGGCAATGAAGAATGCACCGCACTCTTTGAGGTATGCCTGAACCTCTTGCATGTTTTGTTGCATCATTTCTTTACTGATTGTGTCGTTAGTTACTGTTTCGTTACTCTCGGTAGCCGTGTCGGCCGCCTGTTGGTTGTTGCAGGCCACCAGTGCCAGCATAATTGCTAACGCGAATAAAATCTTTTTCATTGCGATAACTGATATGGTTAAATAAGATTTCTTAGCAAATACATTTAAGAATAAAACAATCACAAATTTACATGGATTTATTGGAATTCTATGTAAATTTGCAAAAAAAATGCGATTATGAACAGGACAATAACAATGATTTGCACAATGGTACTGTTGTTTAGCGGTATCATTGCCGATGCCCAACAGAAGTCTTATCCTGAGGACATGCTGAATTTTGAAGATGCCTATTTCATCACCGTGGAATACAAGGGAGCCTCACCCAGTATTGTGGACATGGTGACGTCCTTGCTCAACACCGAGGGCGCCATGTTGATGGATAGCGGTGACTTCTTTGATGCCTGGGATCATTATCTGCGACATGAACCTCAAGAGCCTGGGTCCGAAATCATCGTTGATGAGAAGAACGGGTATGTGTACATGGAGAGAACCTTTCAGGATGAATTTGAAGGAGAAACCCGTGAAGGAAAGGGCTTCTATGAAATGTGTTACTGGAACTGTGCCGACGGAAAACACAAACTGTTTGCCATGACGTTCAATCTGATTGAAAATGGTCGTTATGTTGAAGGTCAAACCACAGGGTTGTCTACACAACTCTATGAAAACGCCAGGCGCATCATGTGGGATGTCAATGAAGACTTGCTCGGTCTTGAAGTGGACCCCGGTACTGACGAGAACTATGAGACCGACGCATCGGGAAACCATTACGTTCGGGATCGCGAGACCGGTGAAACCTTGAAGTTGAATGAGGAGGAGTTCTTCCGTTGGCTGGAAGAAAAGCCTGTCGTGGTTCATCGATTGCCCCGTCAGGGCAAGGACATCATCGCCGAGATTCATTATGCCACGAGGACTGAAACAATCAGGCTCGTGTGGGACGGCATGCGATTCAACCGACAGAAAAACTAAACCAAAACATTGTAATATTTATGTGTGTGAAGAAAAATCTGAGTTTGGTTGTCATGTTGATGATGACCATTTGTGCAATGGCGCAAGATAACCCCTTGTGGATGCGTTTTTGTGCCATTTCTCCCGATGCCGGGACCATAGCATTCTCTTATAAGGGCGACCTGTTCACGGTGGCTTCCACCGGCGGTGTGGCCCGTCAGTTGACATCGAATGCGGCTTATGATGCCTATCCTGTGTGGAGCCCCGACGGGCAGCGCATCGCCTTTGCCTCGGCCCGTGAGGGAAGCCTCGACGTGTATATTATTGACAAGGACGGTGGAACGCCCAAGCGGCTGACCACCGACAGCGGCAACGAGACCCCGTTGTGCTTCATGGACGATGGTACGGTGCTCTTTGAAGCCTGCAATATGCCCACGTCCAAGTCTATCCTCTTTGCCAGTCGCTCGTTCCCTCAGGTCTATCAAGTGAGCGTCAATGGCGGTCGTGCACGCCTGTTCTCGGAACTGCCGATGCAGGACCTGAGCATCAACACCCATGGGGATGTCCTCTATCACGACATCAAGGGCTATGAAGACCCCTTCCGCAAGCACCACACCTCGTCTATCACGCGTGACGTGTGGCTCAAGCGGGATGGCTCATTTACCAAGCTGACCAGTTTCAATGGTGAGGACCGCACACCCCGTTGGGCGCCCGACGGCTCCTCCTATTACTACTTGAGTGAGCAGGACGGTACGTTTAATATCTATAAAAACACCGTGGGTGGTCAACCCCGCCAGCTCACCCACCACAAGGCGAATCCCGTGCGTTTCCTCACTGTCGCCGGCAATGGCATGCTCTGCTATGGCTACAATGGCGAGATTTACACCCTGCGCGAGGGTGGTGAGCCCCAAAAGGTCGATATCACCATCCATGCCGACCGCAGTGAGAAGGAACTCATTCGCGAAATCAAGAAGAGTGGCGCTACTGCCATCAGTGTGTCGCCCGGCGGCAAGGAAGTGGCTTTTGTGATGCATGGCGACGTGTTTGTGACTTCGGTGGAATACAACACCACCAAGCAAGTCACCAATACCCCCGAGCAGGAGCGCACCATCGACTTCTCGCCCGATGGACGTAGCATCGTCTATGACAGCGAACGCGACGGCATGTGGAAGATTTACCAGACATCCATCAAGAACAAAGACGAGAAACTGTTCACCTATGCCACCGACCTGGTCGAGGAGCAGCTCACCAACACGGGCCACACCTCTATCCAGCCGCAATATAGCCCCGACGGCAAGAGCGTCGCATTCCTCGAGGACCGAGCCACCCTGCGCGCTGTTGACGTGAAAAGTAAGGCGGTGCGCACCCTGATGGACGGCAAGTACATCTACTCCTACAGCGACGGTGACGTGTGGTATGAGTGGAGTCCCGACAGCCGTTGGTTGCTCTCGTCCTATATCGGCAATGGCGGCTGGAACAGCCAGGATGTTGCGCTGGTCAATGCCAGCGGCAACGGCGAGGTCCACAATCTGACCGAGAGCGGCTACAATGAGGGCAATGCCAAGTGGGTGCTTGGCGGCAAGGCGATGATTTTCACCAGTGACCGCGCCGGCTACCGCAGCCATGGCAGCTGGGGCGCCGAGGATGACGTGTATATCATGTTCTTTGATCTGGATGCTTATGAACGCTTCCGTATGACCAAGGAGGAGAAAGTCCTGAGAGAAGAAGCCGAGAAAGAAAAGAAGAAAGAGGCTGACAAGGAGAAAACCGCCAGCAAGGACACCAAGAAGAAAACCGACAAGAAGAAAAAAGGCGCTGCCGAGGAGAAGCCCGCTGTCACCCCGCTGCAGTTCGACCTGGAGAATTGCCGAGACCGCGTTGCGCGCCTGACCGTGCATTCTTCACGCCTGGGAGATGCCGTGTTGTCCAATGGCGGCGACACCCTGTACTATCAGGCGGCCTTCGAGGGCGGTATGGACCTGTGGAAGCACGACCTGCGCGAGAACAAGACCGAGATCGTGCTCAAGGATGTGGGCTACGGCTCGATGGTTGCCGACAAGGACGGTAAGAACCTGTTCCTGTGCACTGGCCGCGGTATCAAGAAGATTGACCTGGCTAAAGGTAAACCCGAGGCGGTCAACTTCGAGGCCAATTTCAACTACCGCCCCTACGATGAGAGGGAATATATCTTCAACCATATCTGGCAGCAGGTAAAGGATAAATTCTATGTCGAGGATATCCACGGCGTGGACTGGGAAGGCTACCGTGACAACTACAAGCGCTTCCTGCCTTTCATCAATAATAACTATGACTTCCGCGATATGTTAAGCGAGATGCTAGGTGAACTGAACGGTTCCCACACCGGCGCCCGTTATAACCCCGAGGGGCCGGACCTCAAGACCGCCGCTTTGGGACTCTTCCTGGACGACAGCTATCAAGGTAACGGTCTGAAGGTTGATGAGGTCATCAAGCGTGGCCCCTTCGATGTGAAGAAGACAGGTGTAACTCCCGGCTGCATCATCGAGAAGATCGATGGCAATGAGATTCTTGCCAATGAGGACTACAACTGGATGCTCGATGGCAAGGCCGGCAAGCCCATTCGCGTCAGTGTTTATAACCCCAAGACAGGAAAGCGCTTCGACGTCAATGTCAAGGCCATCAGCAAGGGTGATCAGAATGAACTGCTCTACAAACGCTGGGTGGACCGCAACCGTGCATTGGTCGATAGTCTTTCTCATGGTCAGTTGGCCTATGTTCACGTCAAGGAGATGAACAGTGAGAGTTTCCGCACCGTCTATCGTGAACTGCTCAGTGACAAGAACCGCAACCGCAAGGCCGTTATCGTCGATGAGCGTCACAATGGCGGCGGCTGGCTGCACGACGACTTGTGCACCCTGCTCAACGGTAAGCAATACCAGGAATTCGTGCCCCATGGCAAGGTCGTTGGCGCCGACCCGTTCAACAAGTGGACCAAACCGTCATGCGTACTCATGTGCGAGGACGACTATAGCAATGGCCATGGCTTCCCCTGGGTTTATAAAGAATTAGGCATCGGCAAACTCATCGGTGCACCAGTTCCGGGCACGATGACCGCGGTGTGGTGGGAGACGCTCATCGACCGCTCACTGATCTTCGGCATCCCCCAGGTGGGCTGTCGTGACATGCGCGGCAACTACTGCGAGAACACTCCGCTCTTGCCCGACGTCGAGGTATATAACACCCCCGAGGACTACCTCAACGGCCATGACACCCAACTCGAACGCGCCATCCAGGAAATGCTGAAATAACCGCTTGATAAAGACAGCGGGACAATCTTGAAAATCAAGCCCTATGTTTGACCATGACGGCAAACACAGGGCTTGTTGATTGTATGTGCAGTGTATTGAGGGACTACCATTCGAGGACCTTGTCGGTCCGGGTGGTGCCGTTGCTCAGGTGTTTGACGGCGATGTAGAGGCCGTTAGGGATGGCATTGTTGCCCAAGTTCATGCCGGTCATGGTGTAGTAGTCGGTGGCCTTGACGGTAACGACATCGACCATGGGGTCGTCCAATGCATCGTCGCCCCAGTTGATGTCTTCAAGTTCGGGCATTTCGCTTGGCTTGAGCGAGTTGCATGTCATCATGTGGACCCCCATGTTGCCATATTTCAGGTAGTTGGCCTTGGTGTCAACGGTCCACATGGCCACATGCAGCCCCATGTTGTGGAACATCTTCACTGTGTTGGCGTCGAAGTTACCGGTAGAAATGCTGGGGTTGAGACCGTATTCCTGACACCATTCTTCATTACCTTCCCAGTTGGCATTGCACAGCCATTGGCGTGTGAACTGGGGGAAGTTGGTGGCGATATATTCCTGAGACTTTTTCATCGACGTGAGGAAGATGACCTTGTTGGTCAGGCCTTGGTCGATGACCAAATGGGCAAGCCCTTCAAAGTTGCTCATGTCGTTGTTGTTGATGCCCGTGGTCCACTTGAGTTCGATGACGGGGAACACGCCTTTTTCGACGCAGATGGCCAGATACTCGGCTACGGTGCAGATGTGACCCGTATAGGTCACACCGTTGCGCGTTTGGGTATATGTTTCGGCCCTCAGTTCAGCCAGGGTGGCATTGGCGACGGTGAGGTTACCGCCCAGGCGGTTGGTTGTCTCATCGTGGCTGATGACATAAAAGCCGTCCTTGGTCACGCGCACGTCACACTCCAGCCCGTCATAGCCGTACACGTCAACTCCGTTTCTAAAAGCCTCGGCGGTGTTTTCAACGCCGATGTTGCATCCGCGATGACCAACAAACAGTGGCTTCCAAGCCCAGGCCTCAGCGGCCACGGCCAGCACAATCATTAATGTCAATAATCGTCTCATCATCTTGATTGTTTTTGATTAAGGTCTGCAAATATACAAAAAAATGACTGAAAAAACGAGAAAGGGTTATCATTTTGAAGTATCTTTGCCATAGTTATTCATCAAATAAGTATTCAGCTATGAAAGATTTCCAGTTATCCTTTGCCTCGATTTTAAAGTATATCTCGGTTTTTCTCGTCATCATCGGTGTGATATCTATCCTGGTCGCCTTTTTTATGGGGAGCGCTGCATTATTCCGCTCAGCCTTAAGTGAGATCTTCTGTGGTTTGCTGTTTTATGCTCTGTCTATCGTCGTCCAGGCTGCAGCGATCTACATCAAGAGGAATACTCCAGAGCCCCCCAAGCCCCGCGAGGTTCAGAAACCTCAAGAGCCCCAGCAGGTCCAAGAATAGTCAAAGAGGCATTGCCCCGAAGTATTTCTCAGGTCAGTTCTCTTGCGGATGATTGCGGGAGATAGATCAGTTGCTCACGTTATCTGGTGTAGCGGGAGAAGAATTTCCATACTTCTTCGCCAGTGTCGATATCGTCTTTGTGCCAACTGTGGACGCCGCCCACGACCTCGTAGAGCCACACGTCGCAGTGGGTGGTGGAACTTGAGTAGCGGTGCGTGATGACGGGATGCCCCTCGTCGCCCTTGAGACTTGCCACAGTATCCACTGCCTCGTGGGTGCAGCGGTTTTTCGCCACCCAATAGCCGATAGCGACCGGGACTGGCAGATAGGCGCCCCAACCTCCCTTGTTCTCCATGTCGCCCGTCCACTCCGACACGCGGTCCTCGGTGCCATGGATTTCCATCAGCGGGATGGGACGTGTGGCCTCCATCTCTTGATACATCCATGCCATTGTCAGGCCGGCGATGGGTGCCACGGCCCTGAAGGTATACTGGTTGCTGTAGGCCATCAGGTAGCACATCTCACCGCCGTTGGACATGCCTGTCAGGAAAGCGTTCCTGCGACTCAAGTGGTAACGTTTCTGGACCTCACGCGCGATGGTACACAAGGCCTTCACGTCATCGACTTTCCATCCTTGCTGGAAAGGGTAACCCACGTTCCAGCTGGGCTCTCCTTCGGGGTCTTTTAGCCCTTCGGGAATGCACACGGCAAAACCATGGCGGTCGGCAGGCCCTATCATGATATTATCGCGCCTGATGCCTGCGCCATAGCCATGCAAGACCATTACCAGCGGCGCGTCGGGCTTCAAGCCGTCGGGCAGGTAGGTCACAAAGTGCCGCATGTGGCCATCCACCTTGAGTGAGTCGTCTACATACGTTCCTGCTTGACATGGCAAGATAAATAGCGCCAGCAGGGCCGCCACAAGGGCGTATGTGATATTGCGTTTCATGATTCTTTTGCTTTGGGAATAACCAGGTTGAGGATGACTCCAGCCAGGGCCGAGAGACCGATGCCGCTCAACGAGAACGAGCCCATCGGAATGATGGCACCGCCAATGCCCAGCGTCAGCACCACGCTCACAATGATGATGTTGCGCGTCTGGTCCAGGTCTACCTTGTTGTTCACCAGATTCTGGATTCCCACCGCGGCGATGGAGCCGAACAGCATGAGCATGATGCCGCCCAGGACGGCGGCGGGAATGCTCTGCAACAAGGCACTCAACTTGCCGATGACCGAGAACACGATGGCTGTTGCAGCGGCGATACGGATAACCGCTGGACTGGTGATGCGCGTAATCTGCATGGCACCCGTCACCTCGCTGTAGGTGGTCACGGGAGGTCCGCCAAAGAAGGATGCCACCAGGCAGGCGAGACCGTCACCCAACATGGTGCGGTGCAGACCCGGATCCTTGACAAAATCCTTGCCAGCAACGGCACTCACGACATATACGTCACCGATGTGTTCAATCACGGGTGCTATGGCGACGGGAATCATGAACAGGAACGGCTCCCATGCGAACTGAGGCAGTTTGAAATGGGTGATGCTCGGTGGCAGGGCGAACCACGGCGCGCTGTTGACGGCCGAGAAATCAACCAGTCCCATGCAAATCGACACGATGTAGCCCACAATGATGCCGCACACCACAGGGACCAGTTTGACAAGTCCGCGTCCCAACACGAGCACGAGGATTGCGGTCAAGAGCGAGATGCAGGCCAGTAGCCAGTTTTCCTGAGCCATATTGACGGCCGAGGGTGACAGCGATAATCCGATGATGATGATGACGGGTCCGATGACCACAGGCGGGAACAAGCGGTCAAGGAGACGCTTCCCCTGCCACTTGATGAGCGCCGACATGACGAAATAGACCAGTGCCACACCTGCCATGCCTGCCAACGTGCCGGGCATGCCCCACTGCTTGGAGGCCGAGATGATGGGCGCGATAAAGGCGAAACTGGAGCCCAGGAAGATGGGCACCTTGCCCTTGGTGATGAGATGGAAGATAAAGGTGCCAAGACCGGCAGTGAACAAGGCGGTCGCAGGGTCAAGCCCTACCAGCAGAGGAACCAAAACGGTAGCACCGAAAGCCACGAACAGGAACTGAATTCCCACGATGGTCTTTCTTGCGGGTGAAAGGGTAGAGGATTCTAAGGTATTACTCATATCGCAATAGGATGACAGATTTTTATCACAAAGGTACGTTTTTTCGGTATTCTCTCAAGGTAAAAAATCAAAAAAACTTTCAACAACAGGGGCAGATGAAGCGAAATATCTATTATTTTTGTGGCATGATGACAGCCAAAGAGATAATCAGGTATATGGAGTCGTTGCAGAATGAGGAGCAACGACAAGGGTTGATGCGCTTTTTCAAGACAGGTCCTGGGCAGTATGGCGAGGGCGACGAGTTCCTGGGACTGAAAGTGCCGCAGACACGCCAAATCGTGAAACTGTCGGCCGGCGACACGCCGCTCGAGGAGGTGCCCGAACTGCTGATGTCGCACTGGCATGAGGTGCGGCTGTGCGGCTTGCTCATCCTGGTAGCACGGTTTGAGAAGTTGGCGAAAAAGCGGCTCGAAAAGGACGAGGCGGCTATCAACGGGCGTGACGCTATCGTCGAAATGTATCTGCAGCACGCCGAGCGGGCCAACAACTGGGATCTGGTGGACTTGTCCGCTCCCAAGATAATCGGTCACTGGCTAATGTTGCCTTCCCAATTGGGTGACAAGCGGGAAATCATGGATGGACTGGCTGCCAGCGATAACTTGTGGCGGCAACGCATGAGCATCGTGTGCACTTTAAGGACAATCCAAGCCGGCGACGCGTCATGGTGCCTGCGCTATGCCGAACGGCATCTGCACCACCCGCATGACCTGATGCACAAAGCCGTGGGATGGATGCTTCGCGAGATGGGCAAACGATGCAGCATGGACCTGCTCCGTCAGTTCCTCGAGCAGCATGCCCATGAGATGCCCCGAACCGCCCTGCGCTATGCTATAGAGCACATGACTGACGAGGAACGCCAGCACTGGATGGCGCGTTAGTCCTCGGGATGTGTTGTGTCATCGTCTTGTTCAATCTTGGGAAAAGGAGGAGGAACAGGATGTGACTCTGATATTCTATTCATTTCATAAAATGCCTGTTGCTCGGCTTCGGCCTGTTGCTTAGCAAGAAGTTGTTGCTCGGCAAGGATTTCCTGGAGGTGGTACTCAGTCATCTTGTTGAACTGATAGATGGCGAATGCGATTAAGGCAATGGCACCAGCCAGCCAGGCAAGGTCAACAGACAAGGATGTTTCCACAACGGCTTCTTCGGGAATGAAACCACCCGCAGTTGCTAACGTATTGTTTACCGCATGGATGAAGATACAAGGCCACAGATTGCGGGTGCGGTAATAGACCCAGCCGAGGAGGGCGCCAGCAACGATGGTTGAAGTGCCTTGAGTGAAGTTGCCGTGTGCCACAGCAAAGAAGATGGTCGAGACAAGGATGGCCAGCCAAGGTTTCCAACCTCTATCCAGCAAAGTGCGTTCAATGGCGCCTCTGAAAACGGCCTCCTCTCCAATCGGGGCCAGAATGCACACCGAGATAATGCCGATGGGATTCTTCATCATAATCTCTAGGAATTCCAAATCTTCCATTTCCATCTCGGCAAAGGGAAGATAGGACTCCATAATGCCATTAAAAATCATGGTGCCAACGGTGGCAAGGGCAATCCATAGGTATAGTATCAGGCTGTTCAGATTCTTGTCAATGCCGAAGTTGGCATACTTCGCGCGCCAGAACATATAGAGGGGCATCAACTGCGCGCCTATCATGATAAGGGAGAATGTCCAGGGATTGTCAAATAGTTCTCCGGCATGGCCGCCAGTGATGGCGAATCCGAGAATCATGGCTGGGAACAGCATGAGCAATACTCCCACAATCGTCCATCCTAACCAAATGAAAAAATACTTAATTGCCGTTTTCATGTTTTTGTTTTGTGTGGTTGTTTATATGGCACAAAGATAATGTATTTTGTCTATATAAAAAAATATTTTACCTTTGCGTCGCCAATCAAAACCTAACTGACCATTCCTCATCATGAAGACTTTCCATAGAAGGAAACTGATTATAATTGCCACACTTGCAGTGATGGCATTGGCGAGCCATGCTCAACTGCTGCGAACCTCCTATTTCATGGAGGGTGCACACTATCGTATGCAACTCAATCCTGCCATGGCTCCATCTCGCGGTTATGTCCATTTGCCTGCTGTGGGCAATACGGGTGCCACGTTCTACTCCAACAGCTTTGGTTTGCAGGATGTGATAGACATTCTCAAAAATGATGACGATGCTGATTACTTTGCATCGGACCGCTTCATGGATAAGCTCAAGTCCGATAACCATGCGATGGCATCGGCTGGTACCGACATCATCGCAGCCGGATGGTGGCATGGCAAAGGCTTCATGTCGTTAAACGTCGGTGTTAAGGTCAATGGCAACTTCAAGGCTCCCAAGGCCCTGTTCTCGTTCATGCGTGACATGCGTGGTATGAATAACATCGATTATTCCAATTACGCCCGCAGCATCGGTGATGAAGAGGTGAACCTGACTGCCTATACCGAGTTGGGATTTGGTTACACCCGACCAATCAATGAGCGTCTGACCATCGGTGGCAGGATTAAAGGCCTGCTGGGTATGGGTAATCTGCATTTAGCGGTTCATGATGCCGTTGTCAAGACCAATCTGCAAGGTTTGTCGACCGACTATAATTGGACCTATGGTGATCCCACTGAGTTGCTGGAGGCTGAAGGAACCGCGTCTATCGACATAAACGCTGATCTGGAATCCTCTTTCGAGGGCTTGGATCTGCTGAACAATGGTAAGGACTATATTGATGAAATCAAGTTCCAGGCTAAACACATGGGCGTGGCTGGCCTTGGAGCTGCTCTCGATTTAGGAATTTCTTACCGCTTGACACCACACTTCACCCTCTCGGCATCTGTCGTTGATTTGGGTTTCATCCGTTGGTCCAAAGGCTGTACTCAAGTGGCTCACGCCAATACAGAAGATTTAAAATTCAATAGCGAGTCGCCTGGCGATTTGGCACGTTTTGCCGATGTGGTTAGCTCCACCTCTCCAATCAATACCGATATCTTGCGCCTGACAATTGATGAGCAGGGAGCCAAAGCGAGGACAACACGTTTGGCTTCAACGGTTTCCGTCGGAGCAGATTACGCCTTCATGGGTGATAAGCTACGTTTGGGAGCCCTTTACACCCATCATGGTGATGAGATAAAGGCACAAGACGAGGTCACTCTATCGGTCAACCTGCATCCCAGCAGTCTGGTTGATGTGGCTGTGAGCTACTCACCGCGGTTGTGTGACGGCAAGTCGGCCGGTGTAGCCGTTAAGGTGGGTCCGTTGTTTGTCGGTACTGACTATATCTATACCGGGAAGGGCACAAAGTGTTGCAATGCCCTTGTCGGCATTTCCATACCCCTGGGCAAGAGACCATAGTCCTTACCAGTTCGAGGAAACACAGGTATTGAAACTAAAAAAACTTCCCCTCTTGGTTAAGAAGGGAAGTTTTTTATTACTGACTCTTCAGGATGATGTCGATGATGGCATTGATGTCGGCGAGGTTAACCTCGCCATCGCCATTCACATCGCCTCTAGCGTTTTGGCCACCTGACAGGACAATGTCAATCGCCAGGTTGACATCGGCGATATTCACCTCGCCGTCGTTGTTTACATCCCCTTTGACAGACGGAGCAGGGAAGATGATGGTATGGGTACTCGTACCAGCCAACGATACCTGCTCGCCGTTGCTGTAGTAGTAAGATTTGACGAAGTATCTCCATCCGTCTATCACATTATCCAGGTCAAAGGTGATCGGCACCCTCTGATGCGGTCCAATTACGACCCGCTTGTTCATGGTTTGCACCAGGGTTCCGGTGTTACCATAGATGTTCTTATAGAGTTTGACGGAAATGTCCTCATCATAAGTGGAAGAACTGGAATTGAGTATCGACAGTTGCACGCTGAAGTGGTCGCTGGTGATGATTTTGTTGCTGGCATCGGTGACGTTCAGCGTTTGGATTGAAGCCGACAGATTGGCCGATGGCATCGGGCTGATAGTAATTGTTTTCATGCCGAGCGATTGAGTGCCGTCGTCATTGAACGAGAACGAGAGCGTATAGTCTCCTGTTGTAGATGTCACGAAACTGAATGGCACATCAGCAGTCTCGCCCTTTTCAAGGCCCACAAAACTCGATGCGGTGAACTTTCCGTCAACGAACATGTGAAGCAAGTGATTGCTCGCATCTCCACGGTTGGTCAGGTTAACGTTGATATCCACTGGCCTGTTGGGATGCATCGTGCCCTCGACAGTGATGTCGTTGATGGAGTAGTCAAGCTCTCCTGCTGTGCCGTGCCCCAAGAACGTACATGTATTGCCGTTGAAAGTGACCTCAATGTAGTTTCTCTCGGCTCCTACACAAGGCAACCAATCGTTGCCGTCGTTATTGCTGTAAACCGGCATGATGCGATAGGTGCCGCTAGTGATGGAACTGCCAAACAATAACTGTGTATTATTGACGTTCATGTAGGATCCGGGCTTTAGGTAATTATAGTAATTACTTGTGATGATTTTCACAAATTGATTGCCACGGAACAAGCCCCATCCATATCGGATGGCGAACGGTTGTGACGTGTAGTTGTAAAACCTTCCGGAAACCCAGGCAGCGAAACTGCCGCTGCTTGTCGTGCGGGTGGCGCGATAATCATTGAGCGTGACGTAGGCTGACGTGACCTCGGTGTTTCCATAGCCGCCGGTGCCGGGCTCGATACCCACAATGACAGCCTGGCTGTAAACATAGCCATAGGCACCGTTGGCGCTACCTGTCCCTTGAATGTCGGGATTGAGAACGTTGAGCAGGAAATAGCCGTTGCTGCTACCGTTCCAGCCCCAGTTGATGTGGAACATGCCTTTTCCGTCGTAGCCGTCGCACACAAATGCATGCCCGCTGGTTGCCTTGCTAGCACTGTAGATGACAGGGCGCCCCGCTGCCAGTTCGCTGTAGATGATGTCGGCCCATTCCTGGGAAGAGTAATTGAATCGGCTCAGGCAACGGGTGCCGCCTTGGAAGTCAAAATAATCGGTCAAAATCCATGGGCAGCGAGTAGTGGTGGCACCTGAAGAGGATTCCTTGAAGTCCATCTCGACAGACTGTGCGCAGTAGAGCATCAGTGTGGCAACGGCATTGGCTGCATCACTCACGGTATCGGTTGTTTGGTAAGTATTGTGCATGGCACTCCAGTTGAAGTCTACCACAGGCAATGCCGGCATATAGATGCCCAGAGATGAGCTGGTATAGGAGGGAATTGTCTTGGATGGGCGTGGTGGCCATTGCCAGTAGTGCATGACCTGGGCCATTGCTACTGCCACACATCCTGCCGAAGCATGAGTGCCTTTAGGCAAAAAAGGAAGCAGGATGTTGTATGGATTGTTTTGGCTCCAAATTGCAGTCACTAACGGGGATATTGCCTTGTTGGCCATTAACTGCGGAGCGGCTTCAGCCCCCTGGCACAAGGATTCGATTTGGTCGCTGTAACTATCCAGCAATTCCTGCATGGCTTCGGGCACATTTTGGGGGTCAAAGGTGTCCTTGTCACTGTATCCCAGCACGGCAGGAGCACGGTCATCACCGGAGATGATGACAAAGCCGCGACTGGCATTGAATACATAATAGGCCGCCTTGTCGCTGCCGGGTGTGGCATTCAGCCTTGAGGCCCTCTTGACTGTCGTCAGGGAAGCAGGGGACATGGAATGGCTTGCCATGAAATGGGTGGCGATGTCGCGGGCTTGGCGCTCACTGATGGATTCAGCATGTGCCATTTTAGTGATGAAGGCAAAGCTGAGCAATAGCAATATTGGGATTGTCTTTTTCATTTTCATTGGTTTACTTGTAAGTTAGGTAAACAGTTACTGCATCAGTACCATCGTAATCAGCATGGTGACATCGGTCACGTCAATGACATGATCGTTATTGAGGTCTGCGAGTGGATTGTCGGTCTCGGGATTATTCAATGCGTAGCTGATCATGATGGTGACATCGGTGATATCGAGGATGCCGTCGTTGTTCAGGTCACCCATGATTACAGGCGCCTCGGGGAAAACGATGGTATAGAAGTCTGTCGTCGTGTTCCGAACTTGCTGCCCAGCACTGTAGTAGTAAATAGCGGCGAAGTAATCAAAGCCATTGATGACGTTGTCCATGTCAAACTGCACCTCGATGGTCTGGCCTGGGTCGCAGTTAACGAGTTGGTTGATAATCTGAGCATTGGAGCCAGAGTTCCCCTCTGTTCTCCTGTACAGTTTTACCGTGATATCATCATGATAGGTCTCGGTGCCGTTATTGGTGATAGTGAGTTTCACGCTGTACTTGTCGCTGGTGACAATGTAGTTCTGGTTATCGGTGACGTTGAGCACCTCGGGTGTTATGCTCAGGTTGGCAGCAGGCATCTCATCAATAGTGATTGTCGTGTAGCCTAAGGGATCGCTGCCGTCCTGATTAAACGAGAACAGGCAGGTGTAGTCCCCGGGGGTCGTCGGCAGGAATCTGAACGGAATATCGCCTGTCTCACCAGGCTCAAGTCCCACAAAGCCGGTTGAGTAGTATGAGTCGTTAACGAACATGTAGAGCATGTCGTTCTGTGTATAGCCGTCGTTGGTCAGGTTCAAGGTGAGGTCAACGGGACGACCATGATGCAAGGATCCATCAGTGGTGATGCTGTTAAGCGTGTAACCGCGAGCACCTGCTGAGCCATAGCCCGTGACGGTGCAGCTGTCTCCATTAATGGTGACCTCGATGTAATTGACATCGCTTCCCTTGCAGGGTCGCCAGTTATTGGCATTGCGTTCACTGTAAATGGGAACGATACGGTAGGTGCCACTAGTGATGCCCGAGCCGAACCTCAGCACCAGGGAATTGGTGGTGAAGTAGTAATTCGGGGGGAGCGCCGAAGTTCCGCTCTGGTAGAGGACTGACATCACGTTATTTCCTTCACAGAGACCCCAACCGAAACTCACGGCCATCGTCTGGTTAGTGTAGTTACAAAAGCGGCCGGATACCGTTGCGCTGAAGTTGGCGTTGCTGGATGTGCGTGTCGTGACGGCATCATTGAGTGCAACGCTGCCAGCCGTGAGAGCAAACTCGCTGTCACCCTCACCAGGCTCGATGTCACAGACAATAGATTGATTGAAGATGTAACCGTATGCCTCATCGGCGCTGCCTGTGCCTTGTGCATCGGGGTTGAGCACATTAAGCAGGAAGTAGCCATTGCTCATGCCATCCCATCCCCAATTGATATGGAACAGGCCTTCTCCGTCATAACCGTCGCAGAGGAAAGCGTGACCACCTGACGCCTTGCTGCCGCTGTAGATTACGGGACGGTTGGCGGCCAGCTCGTTATAGATTAAGTCGGCCCAACCCTGCGTGGAAAAGTCCTCGCGGTACTCGTAATGTACGCTGCTCTTAAATCCAAAATAGGTGGCTAACGCAGGTGCGATGTTGTCAGAATTGGCTCCTGAAGCACCATACAGGAAGTCCATTTGGAGTGACTGGGCGCAGTACAGGGTAAGTTGGGCGGAAGCCAACGCACCCTCACTTTCATAGTCATTGGCCATGTATGCGTCCTGCATCGCTTCCCAGTTGAATTCCATGGGTTCAAGGGCAGGCATATAGATGCTTAGGCTTGGGCTGGTGTATTCGGGGACGGTTGTGGTGACCTGGGCAGGATATTTCCAGTAGTACAGCAATTGGGCCATCGCTGTTGCGACACAGCCCGTTACAGCCTGGTTGTTGTCGGGGAGGATGGGAAACAATGAATTGAAAGGCTCATCCTGTGACCAGACGGCTGTCACCAATGGAGGGATAGCGCCACCCGATGATCTCAATTTCACGCTTTGGCCTCCTTGGGTCAGGGCGGCAATCTGAGCCGAATAGCCATCGAGCAGGCTTTGCATGGCGTCGGGCACGTTTTGGGGATCAAAGGTGCCCTTGTCGCTGTATCCCAACACGGCAGGAGCGCGGTCATCACCGGCGATGATGAGAAAACCGCGATTGGCGTTGAACACATAATAGGCTGCCTTGTCGCTGCCGGGTGTGGCATCCAGACGAGGAGCCTTCTTGACTGTCGTCAAGGAAGACGGGGACATGGAGTGGGTTGCCATGAAGTGGGTGGCGATGTCGCGGGCCTGATGCTCGCTGATGGATTCAGCATGTGCCATGTTGGCGATGACAGCAAAGCTGAGCAATAATAATACTGAGAATGCCTTTTTCATATTCATTAAGTTGCTTATGAGTTTTATAAGATGTTACTGCATTAGTACCATCGCTATCAGTGTGGTGACATCGGTCACGTCGATGGCATGATCGTTATTGAGGTCTGCATCCGGATTGTCGGTTCCATTTAATGCGTAGCTGATTATGATGGTGACATCGGTGACATCGAGGATGCCATCGTTATTCAAGTCTCCCGGGATTGCAGGCACCTCGGGGAAGACGATGGTGTAATTGCTGGTCTTCTTAAGGGATGTTTGAGCTCCGGCGCTGTAGTAATTGGTAGAAACAAAGTACCTCCAGCCGTTGGAGACATTTTCCATGTCGAACTGCAGCACAGCGGTTGCGCCCGGTGCCAATTCCAGGAACTGGTTCTTGGTCTGGACATTGGAGCCTGTGCCACCATAGATGTTCTTGTACAGCTTCGCCGTGATGTCATCGCTATAGGTTGTAGTGCCTGTGTTGGTGATGGTTAATTTCACGCTGTACTTGTCACTTGTGATAATCTTGTTGGCCTCATCTGTCACATTGAGAATTTCGGCAGTCGCGGTCAAGGTCGCTGTGGGCATCTGGGTGATGGTGATTGTTCGGGTAGCGATAGGAGAACTGCCGTTCTCGTTAAAGGAGAATGACAGCGTGTAGTCGCCTGCTGTGGCCGGTGTGAAACGGAACGGTATCACATCGGTCTCACCCTTATCGATGCTCACATAACCACATGCCGAGAACGTACCGTTGACGTGCAGATACAACAGGTCATTCTGGGATTCGCCGTTGTTGGTCATGTTCACGTTGATGTCCACGGGACGGCCGTGGTGCAGCGTGCCCTCGCAGGTAATACTGTTGACCGTGTAGTTGCGGTTACCCATCGTGCCATGGCCCGTGAGGGTGCAGTTATTATTGTTGATGGTGACCTCAATGTAATTTTGGTCAGCGCCGATGCAAGGACGCCAATTCTCGGCCAGATATTCACTGTAAATGGGCTTGATAAGATAGGTGCCGCTGGTGATTCCGCTGCCAAAGTTCAATACTCTGGAGGAAAGGTTCAGGTAAAAACCTGGCCTAACCGATGTCGTGTAAGTTTCGTAGAGCACCGATTTCAAGGTTTCGCCTTGATAGAGGCCCCAGCCGAAGCTGACAGCCATCGTTTGGGAGGTGTAATTGCAGAAACGGCCCGATACCGTAACCTTAAAACTGTTATTCGTATTGGTGCGTGTCGTCGTGGTGGAACCAGTGTAGAGTTCGTTTGCGGTAAGGGCAAATTCGTTATTTCCTTCTCCTGGCTCAATGCCGACGATGGCGCCTTGATCAAGGACATAGCCATAGGCACCACTGGCACTGCCTGTGCTCTGTGCGTCAGGATTAATCACGTTGAGCAAGAAATAGCCATTGCTCAAGCCGTTCCATCCCCAGTTGATGTGGAACATGCCGTTACCGTCATAGCCGTCGCAGACGAAGGCGTGGCCACCCGATCGCTTTTGACCGTGGTAGATGACAGGGCGTCGTGCTGCCAATTCATTATAAATGAGGTCATTCCACTCTTGTGTGGAATAGTTGCCGCGAGCCAGGTTGCGGATACTGGCCTTGTAGCCGAAATAGTTGGAAAGCACCCATGTCGAGCGTGTCGTGGTAGCGCCCGATGTGCTTTCCAGAAAATCCATTTCAATTGCTTGGGCACAGTATTTGTTGAGTGTGGCTGCGGCCAGCGCTGCAGCGCTGGTGGTGTCGCTGGTCAGGTAGGTGTCCTGCATTGCATCCCAATTGAAGTTGATGACAGGCAATTCGGGCATGTAGATAGCGTTTGTTTTGGTGGTGTACGCGGGGATGGGCATGGTGGGTGCCACGGGCCATTTCCAGTAATACATCACCTGAGCCAACGCGGTGGCGACACATCCGGTAACGCAACGATTGTTATTGAGGATGGGTAGCAACATGTTGTACGGAGACTTTTGGGACCATTCAGAACTCATTAGGGGGCTGATGGCGGTTCCCGATGATGTGAACCGTGGAGCGGCATTGGCACCCTTGTCCAGTGCCTCAATTTGAGCGGCATAGCCTTCCAACAGGCTCTGCATGGCTTCGGGCACATTTTGGGGGTCAAAGGTACCCTTGTCACTGTAGCCCAGCACCGCAGGCGCCTTGTCATCACCGGCGATGATGACAAAACCGCGATTGGCATTGAACACATAGTAGGCCGCTTTGTCGCTGCCAGTGGTGGCATTCAGTCGAGGGGCCTTCTGGGTAATTCTCAGGCCGGTCGATGGTATGGATTTACTGGCCATAAAATTGGAGGCGATGGAAATCGCCTGTTTCTCACTGATAGGATTAGCCATTGCGGCACTGATTGCCGTTAGGCACAACAGCATAGAGAGCGTTCTGAATGATTTCATGTTGACAGAGCGTTAGAAGTTAGATTTGGCAAAGATATAAAAAAAAGGCGACCTAATTAAATAAGGTCGCTTTTTTTGTGATTAAAGTGTCTGTTCGTTGAAATGAGGTTAAGGGCGGGCGAGCAGAAGCATTACTCGAGCGCGGTGCAGCCGCCAAGCCGTGCCATAGATGCTGTCGTCGTCACCGTAGAGCGACATGAGCGTGTAATTGGCCAGGGTGGCGACGATGGCCTGTTTGAGTTGGTCAGCAATCGTGAGCATCGGCCGGTGTTTTAAGCCGATAGCGAGCACGATGTTTTCAGTTTCGATATTGAAATTGATGTTCTGCCCAACAATGTAACCGCTCATGCGTGCCAACAGGTCGTCCAGGCCTTCGCGAACGCGGCGGTCCACAATGGGCTGGTTGCTACTGTTCACGCCCCAGGCGGTGGCGTTCTCTGCGGGGTGCCATTGCCCCTCGGTGTAGATGGCTTGCTGGATATCGTCAAGGTTGATGACGACATCGATGCGGTACTTGGGTCGGTTGTTGATGGTGAAATTCATGGCTTTTTAGTTTTTGTAAGTGAAACTTGTGTTTGTGTGTTGTCTTTTTACCTCAGAGCTCGGGTGCGGGCCTGGGCGCAGATTTTGGTCAAGGCGGTCGATGGGGTGATGAAGAAGCGTGAAGCGCGGCAGTGCGTCAGCACATGTTCGGTGGCGCGTTCCACACTCACCCCTTGCTGGAGCAGTTCGCGCACACGCTGGGTGATTTCGGCCCACATCTGGCGGCGCAGGCGGTCATGGGAAAGGCCCACTTCGGTCTCGGGATCATAGGTGCGGGCATTGTGCCTGGCTTTCTCCTCGGCCTTGAGCATGTGGCACACTCGTCGGTAAGCGTTCTCCAGGTCAACATGATAATGGGGATGACCATTGGTGATGGTGAAGACGGCAGCTGCCATCTGGGGGTGGGGCACTCTCTGCTCGATCATTGTGTCGAGAGTGGGGCCGTAGAGCGCGAGAAACTCCTTGTCTCGCTGGACACACAGGTCCCGTTTTTCTTGCATCGTTCTTGTGTTATTCATGTCGCGTGTGTTTTAAAAATGGTAAAATAATAATTTTTACGTTGCAAAATTACAACATCATTGGTGTTTTGTCAAGAAGTTTAACGCTTTTTAATGTTCTGGCCTTAGTCGTCAAGGTCATAGAGAATGATTTAATTCACTATGACACAATGCTTTGTGCTTTTTTTATGCAGCTAGTATGTCAGTCGTTGCTGTGGTTAGTGGCGAAATTCAAGTGGGGTGGTACCGGTCATGCGTTTGAAAAACTTGGTGAAAAACGACGGGTTGGGAAAGTTCATCTCATCGCAGATGCGGGCAATGGGCATGTCGGTGTGTTTGAGCGCGATTTTGATGCGAGTGACCAGGGCATCGTCAATCCATTGCTTGGCGCTTCGGCCGCTCACTTGCTTGATCAGGGTGCTCAGGTAGCGTGGCGACAGGCATAACCGTGAAGCATAGAAGTCGATGGTGTGGTGCATGGGGGCCTGTTCGCTGACAAGTTGGATAAAGTCCGAGAACAGCCGTTGCTCTCGGGTCTGCCTGTCGCGGTAGGTCTGTTCTTGCTGGCTCCACAAGTGATCAACATGCCACAGGAAGGCACTCACCAGGCTGAGTGTCACTTGGCTATTGTTGTCAGGGCGTTTCATGTGCAGATAGAGCATCTGGTGCAACTGATCCAGGAAATCGGCCTCATCGGGTTGCAAGTGAAGCTGGAAGTCGCGCAGATGTCCATCAAACGCCCTTGGTATGCGGTTGCCGATGGCCAGCGAAAACAGTTCGTCACTGATGGACAGACCAATGCCCTGCACGTCGCTTGAGGCGTCCCTGTATTGAAGGATTCCGTTGGCTCCCAGAAATATAAGGTCACCAGGCTCGAAATGGCGTTCCATCATGTTGATGACAGGCTTTGCCCAACCTTGCTTGATGAGAAGGATTCGCATTTCTGGCATGAGTGTAGGCCCGCCGATGAGCTGGTCTTTTATCAGGTCAAGGCGCACATCACGGGCAACAGCAAGGTTCTTTGTGATGTAGTTGTTGGCTATTGCCTGATCCTTGCCTTCAACAAGTTGCTTGAGTTGGGATAGGCTCAGTTGTCTCAATTCTGCCATGATTATCTTGATTTTGAACGCAAAGATAGGTAAATGTGGCTAAAAAACGCTTTATTATCTATTATTTTGGATAAATGGAACATTTTCTCCTTGGTTTGGATATCATGTTTTTCATGTCATGGATGTATCTTTGCGATATCAAACCAATTCTTAACGACATGAGACGTCTATTATTCATCATTACCTGTTGTGTGACGCTCGCTGCAACGGCCC
>JAEEGL012366401.1_pt1 | contig 22953 bp, 18 predicted proteins | sample 9134231 | NCBI WGS metagenome assembly JAEEGL01 (sample SAMN16246548, study PRJNA631951) | gut metagenome | biome: gut microbiome; feature: rumen; material: fiber-attached | host: Bos | place: Iran: Karaj | collected 2018-10 | reverse complement strand
TCTTCGTTTGTATCTATTTTATATGCAACTAAATATTCATGAATTCCAAATATATTATTAACTCTTTTTAATATTTGATCTAAATCTTCATCATTAAATTCAATATACATTCTTGATAAATCTTTAAATATTTTTACATTATAATTCTTTAATTTATTTTGAATGCTTTTATATAATAAACTAACAAAGAAATTTCTATTTCCTTTTTTTGTAGTTAATTCTCCATACTTAATTAATATTACTCTTTTCATATTATCACCTACATTAAAATAGGTTTATAAAAACCTATTTTACTTCTACTATAAATACTTTTTTTTCTACATGTACTAGTGTTAATGTTACTTCTTTAGGATATCCCATTTCTTTTTCATAAGTTATGGAAAGTGTAACAGAATAACCATTTTGGTCATTTAACTCTCCGATTGTCACAGGAACTTTAGTTATTGTCTTTGCTTCAACACCAGTTACTTTAGGTAATTCTTGTTTTCTATCTCCATATACATTAGATTGAACATATTTATATATAGTATCAGATGCTTTTAAAACAAAGTTTTCTTTTATACCTTCATAAATGAACTCTAATCCACCAATATCTGTACTTGTTGCTTTATCTGCTAGTGAATAAAAATCTACTACAAATAGCTGTGAAATTATTTTAGCATATTCTTCTTCATTTACAACATCTTTTAATAACTCTTCTTTTAATTTAGAAAAATAATCTTTATATAAATCTGATTTATTATCATATAAAACATAATCAAATTCTTTAGTTTGAATAACATCTTCTTTTTTTACTTCTTCAACACTTTTATTATTATCTTTCTTTGTTAACTTTTTATATATTAAGAATGCTGAAACTATTATTGCTATAACTAGAATAATTATTAATATTTTTTTTATACCAAATTTTTTCTTTTTATTATCTTTATCCATATTTTATTTCCCTTCAACTACTTTACTTTCATTAACTGTTTCTACTTTTGAATTTTTTATTAAGTTATAAACTAAAATATTATTTGAAACAGATAATAATTTATCAGCATATTCACTATTCTTTTGAATTTCTTCATTGTTTATGATAGCTCCTGAAATAATAAATGATTCTTCTTTTTGACTATTATAATATATATCTTTTGTAAGCCAATTACTATTAGGAAATACCACTATATTATTTTCTTTTATATCAAAAATATCATGTCCTAATGCATATTTATTATAGAATCCAAACATATTTCCTAAAGTAGGCATTAAATCATACATACCCATTGGATAATCAATAGTTTTAGGATTCTTTTCTATTTCACTAGACCAAATCATCAAAGGAACTTTTCTATTTAGTTCATAATTATAATCATTAAACTCAACATAGTTTGGATCATTCTCATCTAGTACATCATCTGTCTCAGGATTATAATTATACATTCTTACATAATTACTCATAGGTAATCTTGCATCATGGTCTCCATAGAATATAATAACTGTATTTTCTAATAATCCTTCTTTTTCTAATTCTTCAAGGAATACACCAAGAGCATAATCAGCATAATGAGCTGATTTTATATAATTACCAAGTTTTGTATCTTCCATATAAGGATATACAACTTCTTCTTCTATTCCATCTTCATTTGTCCTAGTAGTTTTTAGACTTACATCAAACTCACCATACTTATCTGTTTCAGAAAAAGGAGTATGGTTAGTTAACATAATAAATGTTCCATAATATTTACCATGTTTTTCTTTTATTTCTTTTAATTTTGGAACAGATTGTTTAAAGAATGAAACATCAGAAAGTCCTAATCCAATAACATCATCAATTTCATATTTATCTTTTGCTATTAATTCATCATATCCTAGGTTTTTATGCATTATTCTTCTATTCCAATAATCACCTTTGTTAGCATGCATTGCAAAACTATAATAACCTTTATCTTTTAGTAATTTTGGAATTGAAACATATTCTTTATCTGCATAATCACTAAAAGCAGTTCCTATATTAGCAGGCATTAAAGAAGTGTTTAAAGTAAATTCTGTATCACTACTTGTTCCTACACTTACTTGTGTAAAAAAGTTTTTAAAATATAAACTCTTTTTTGCTAATTTATTTAAGTTAGGAGTTACTTCTTGTCCATTAAACTCTAATCCAATTAAGAAATTTTGAATACTTTCACCATGAATAGAAATAATATTTTTTCCTTCTAACATATTAGTATATTCATTTTGTTTTGGTGTTGGTATTTCTTTATAGTATTCATTAAATTCTTTTAATGCGGAATCATATCCAAATAATGATGCAAATTTTGGTTCTAAACTTCTAATTAAATCATTAACATGATATATATAAATACCATACTTTTTAACTATATATTCTCTATTCCACTGTTTTGTTAATCTACTAACATCCGTACCAGTTAAAGTAAAACAAAAGATTACTTCACAAGCTGCAGCTAAAATAATTGTATTTTTAAAACTCTTTTTATTTTTATTATAGAAAGATGAATTAATATATGCTTTATCTTTTTTGTATCTAGTTCTTAATACAATTAATATAATTGGCATTAAAGCATATACTAAATCCTTTGGTTGTAATACATTTTCTACAACTGCATCTCCTTGATCTGTAATAAATCTTGCAGTTGATAATAATGAAATAGATGAAAAAGAAGTATAAAATGTATAATAAGCAGAGTTTAATACACAAATAGCTGATAATAAAATTGTTATAATTAACAAATAAATAAATCTTCCTTTTTCATTAAATAAATAACCAAAAGCTCCTACTATTAAAACAAATGCTAAATCAGAAAGTAAGGCATCTAATGCAAAAAAATTACTACTTCCCATAGTAAACATTCTAAGTAAAAGACCATTTAATACATTTACAATAACATAGAAAACAAAAAACTTATTATTAATTAATATATCTTTAATTTTAGTAAAAAAATTCATAGTAGATTGTTTAGGATTTTCCTTAACTTTTTTTACTTTATCCTTTAAAGATTCCTTTTTCTTTTCTTTTTTTTCTTCTATTTTTTTTATGATATTTTTATTATTATTTTTATTTGTCTTTTTAGTATTTTTTACCATATTAATACCTCGCTAATAATTATAACAAAATCATATTATTTATTCAATTGTTGTTTATTTTCTTCTTTTTGATTTTCTTCTATAGACTTTTCTCTTGCATAATTTAAACTCATTCCTAATACAAATATATAGGAAATAATATTTAAATAAAACATAAGACATAAGATATTTGAAATACCTCCATAATAGTTTTCAAAATCAGAAAAATATTCTAAATAATAAGAATATCCCCATGTTATTATAACTGCAAGAATTGATGCAAAAATAGCTCCATACGCTACTCTTCTTTTTCCCTTTTTACTTGGAGAAAACTTATATAAAACACTTATAAATATAAATACTAATAAGAATGTTACTGGATACTTCAATAAATGGTATAGAGTAACATATGCATTAGTAGCTAAATCAGTTTTTGTTAAAGATCCTATAAATTCAAATAATTTATTATTAAAAATAGGAACAAATAATAATATTACAAATAGAATTATTAAAATTATTAAAAGGATAAATGATTTAATCTTATTAAGAATATAATTTGATTTCTTTATTCCATATATTGAATTTGATGTAACAATCATAGAATAAGTTCCATTAGAAGCTAATAATAGTGATCCAGCAAACAAAACCCACATACCAATTGAAGATGAGCTGTCACCTGAAATAGATATTATCATATTTGCTATATTAGGTGGAAAATTAGAAACAAGAGCATCATATACACTTGCTTTTCCAACATCAATATTTGATATAATAATACCTAAAATAGTTAATAATGGAATAATCATCATCATAAAGAAAAAAGCCAGATTTCCAGGAAGGACTTCCATTTCTGGCCTTTTTATACTTATATATAGATAATGTAAAAAATCTTTTATTCTTTTTTTCATAATCCCTCTAATTATATTCTGCTTTATCTTTTCTCATTTCTATTGTTGCTTCATTAATAGCATCATCAATTGTTTTAATTTCATCTAGAATCATACTATAACCTACTGCAGCTCCAAATCCATATGGAAGTGATTTAAATTCTTTAGTTAATTTCTTAGAATAAGTAGATATTTGTTGTTCACTATATCCAACTAGATAGATTAAGAATTCATTTCCATCACTTCTTATGATTTCTGAATTTTCAAGTTGTGTATTAATTAATGTACTAGCAGCATCAATAATTAATTTATCTCCTTGTTCATGACCATAATTATCATTAACATATTTAATATTGTTCAAATCTACAATAATAATAGATTGAGGATATTTTTGAGATTCATTCCATATTTTAATATTATGATTCAAATAATTTCTATTCTTTAAAGAAGTTAACATATCTGTATATTTTCTTCTTTCTTCTTTTTTAATTACTTTAACAACTTTTCTTTTCTTTAAATAGAAATACATTATTATTAATGCTATGACAGGAATTAATACTATTGCAAGAACAATAATATATAATTCTTCAAATGTAGTTGCATCAAGTATTGATGTATTTAAACTATTTAATCCACTAATTCTATAATTGTAATAAGAATTTGTTCCAATTATATAATTAAATACTTCGTAAAATACTTTGTTTGAGTCATTGTTAAGAACCATAAATTTATAATCATTTGATATAGTTGATTCAAATAATATTTCATAATCAGAGAACTTACTATTTCTATAATATTCATACAATTCTTTATCAACTGCTATTAAATTATCATCACAATTTTTTAATAAACTCTTTAAGTTTTCTTCAGGTACAAGTTGTGCTTTACTATTATCTTTAAAGTAATTATATAAAGCATTATTATCTATAATAGATACTTTTTTACCTTTCATACCTTCAAAACTATTTATTACATATCCATCTTTAACTCTTCCTAATACTACATACTTTTCAATAAATGTAGAAATTGTAGAATTATATTTACTATCCTCAAAATCATAATAGTTAAAATAAATATCTACTGCTTCATTATCTATTGCTTTCTTTAGTTCATCTAAACTATCATATTCAACAAATTCAATAATATCAGATTCTGTATTTGTCAAACGTACCATACGATTAATATATTCTGCTGCAATACCAGATAATTCATTTCTATGAAGATTTTCATATGGATAATTTTCTACAAATCCATATTTATATGTTTTATTTAAAAATTCTGTTTTATCTTTATCTGATATTTTAGCTTTATTTATATAATAATCTAAAAGAGTTTTATTATATGTTTCTATATATTTATTCTTTTTCCAACTGTTAAAATACTTTCTAACAATTTCATTCATTCTTTCATTATTACTATCATTTGAAAGTGATAACACTATTTTTTTGCTTAATTCTGCAAATACATATTTAATATGATAATTATCGTTCTTTAATGTCTTATTTAAATACATTGTATTTGGAATAATAATCATATCAACAGTGCCGTCTTCATATTCTTTAAATAATTCTTCTGATTTTTCATAAGTTTTATATTTTAATGATGTATATGATTTTAAATAATAGAATATTTCATCTGAATCAACGCTTAATACTCCAACAGTTTTTGCGCCAATATCATTAATACTATCTACTCTTTTATTATCTTTTCCATAAAGAATATAAACATCATCCTGTAATAATAAATCATTATCACCAAGAGTATCTTCAATATTTAATACTTTAAATCTATAACTATTTGATTTTGGTTCTGATTCTTTTAAATATTGAATTATATTAAACTCTAAATCAGTACTATCACTAAAATCATTTATAAAACTTCTAAATACTCCACCTTCACCAAATATCGGATAATCATTAAGTATTTCAAAATCTACAACATTTGATTGATGTTCTTCTATCCATTTTTTATCAGATATACTAAACGAATTACTATCTAATCTATTATAGTAATAATACAATCCAACTAAAACAAGTAATGCTATTATAATTGGAATTGTTATAACCCACTTTTTCTTTAATTTCATATAATCACCTACTAATATGCTTATTTAGTCCAAACAAATGCATTAGTTCCAGCTTTTAAATATCCAATTGAAGGAAAGTTTCTATCAACTGATTTTGTATTTATCGTTGTCTCTTTTACATCTAAATCAGCAGCTTTTCTAACAATTTTGATACTACATTTGTCTTCTTTTCCTTTATCTTTTGTAAATCCAAATAAAATGAATTCTCCATCTTCTTTAATAGTATAAGTTTGTTCTTTATTATATGCTACTTGATCTGCAGTAGACATTCCATATTCTAAATCATAATCTCTTTTTGATAAATCTTCATAGAATTTAACAGTAACATCACTAGTAAAGACTCCTTCTTCATCCATTTTTCCTTTAGCTTCAAAAGTACAGTTATAATCCTTATTAATAAAATACTCTACATCATAGAAAGCTCTTTGATCAGCATCTAAAATATTATATATTTTTGAATCTAATTCTTTTAATGGTTGAAGTTCTGCACCATCTGAAACTGTAACAACAACTTTTAATATTTTACCATTTAAATATGGTCTTGTTATTTTCATTATCGCTTCATTTTTAGATAATTCTTCAACAATTTTATCAATTTGTTCTTCAGTTATTGGAACATTTTCTATTCCATCAAGTCTATCTCCATATACAGGAAGACCACTACTACCTATAAATAATTTATAAAGAAAGTAAGCAAATGCTACTACTATTATATATACCAATATTACAAATGAAGTTAATTTATGTTTTCTAATATAATTCATTTAGTTCACCTCGACATATTATATTATACAACAAAAGGGAAAAATATGAAACAAAAAAAGCATCAAATATAGATGCTTTTATAGTTCATTTATAGTGTTGGTTGTGCCAAGTTTTTTTCTTTTTCTTTCTTAGCCAAATATTCCAAACAAAAACTTCCTAATATATGGTCTATTTTTCCTTCGTTAAATTGTAACATAGCATTTTCAATAATATATGTGGCTAATTGTTCTGAGTTTCCATTTATGCTATAAAGAGCTTCGCTTGGAACATAAGCTCTATAGTCTCCTGATAATCTTTTGCCTTCAAAGTCTACTCCCATTGTTCCAGACATTTCTTCTTGATGACTTGAAAAAGCTAATTCTTTTGATATTGGTGTATATCCAGCTTTAATTAAAGCTAAATTTATAATGTTTCCAAAACTTTTGTTTATTTCAAGTTTCATATGTGTTGTTTCTTTTGCTAAAGAACCAAGTTTCTCAAGAAACAATACTATTTCATCAACAGACAAATTAGGTTTTAACATACTTTCCACAATAAATAATTCCATCTGTTGATTTCCTATTTCAGTTAATTTAGCATCTCTTTCTGATAATGATTTAGTAAGTTCATCTTCATTCAAACTTGCAATTAATGCATTATTATATGATTCTTTTGAACTTTCACCACTCATATTACTAAATTTTACTCCACGAATAATACCGATTACTTCAATATTATGAGATCTAAGATTATCTAATCTACCAAAATAAGTATTAATATCCTCAAAATCTAACATTGGATATTCAATAATCTTTTTAGTTTCTTCTGCCATAGGTTTCATCCCCTCTATATTAATTATAAATATATAAGCAAATAAAAGCAACTTATTTATAGTTGCTTTTTTAACTTTTCTATTAACTTAACAGTAATTATTTGTGGATTAGCATTACCTGCTGTTTCTTTCATAACAGCACCCATTAATCCTTTTAGAACTCTTTCGTTACCATTTTTATAATCATTAACCATTTGAGAATTATTAGATAATACATTATCAATAATATTATCTAATTCCTCTTCACTCATTTCTTTAATATCATGAGATTCTAATATTTCATCAATTGAAGAATCTTGTTCCATAATATCTTCAATAATAAGCTTAAAAATTTTACTATTAATCTTACCTTTATCTAAATAATTAACAACTTCTATAAACTTTTCATCAGTACACTTTGTACTATCTAAAGTCATTTCATATTTGTTTAAATATGCTGCGATATCTCCTAATAAAAGATTGCTAGCAATAACAAGATTTATTTTCCCAATAAATTTGTTTAAATAATCAGATACAGTTCTATTTTGAATTATTTTCTCAATATTTATTTCATTTATTCCTGCATCTTTATAGATTTTTCTTCTATCATTAGCTGACATAGGAATGTTTTCTTTAGTTTCTTTAACATATTCATCAGTTAAATCAATGAAAGGAATATCAGGTTCTGGAAAGTATCTATAATCATTTCCTGTTTCTTTAACTCTCATTAATATCGTAGACATTGTCTTATCATCAAATCTTCTTGTTTGTTCTTTAAAAGTTTCGCCTTTTTCATAAAGAGCTATTTGTCTTTCTTCTTCATACTTAATAGCTACTCCAACATTTGAGATAGATCCAATGTTTTTTACTTCTACTTTAGTATTTAATTTATCTGTTTTACTAACTGAAACATTACAATCACATCTCATGCTTCCTTCTTCAATCTTACAATCAGAAACATCAGCATATAAAAGTAATTCTCTTAATTTTTCAAGATATTTAACTGCTTCCTCAGCACTATTCATATCTGCTTCTGTTACTATTTCAACAAGAGGAACTCCTGCTCTATTGTAGTCAAGCATTGATTTTTTTTCAGCATGTATGCTTTTACAAGTATCTTCTTCTATATGAATATCATGAATTCTTATTTTTTTCTTACCATTTTCTGTGTCTATTTCAACATATCCATTTACTCCAATAGGAGTTCTATTTTGTGTTATTTGATAATTCTTTGGATTATCTGGATAGAAATAATTTTTTCTATCGAAATGCATATGTTTATTTATTTTACAGTTTAATACTAACGCTGCTCTAAGTCCAAGTCTTATAACTTCCTCATTCATTGTAGGAAGTGTTCCAGGATAGCCTAAATCAATTACATTTGTGCATGTATTAGCCATTTTACCATAGTGATTGGCACTATCTGAAAAAATCTTTGTTTTTGTTTTTAATTCAGCATGTACCTCTATTCCAACAGTTGTTTTATAATTACTCATTTTTATCACCTCTTGGATCTAGATTTAAGTTTAATTCTTTTTCTAAGAATGATGCTAATTGATATATTTTAGATTCTTCAAATCTTGGTGCTACTATATGCATACCAATTGGTAATTTTTCTTTAGAGAATCCAATTGGAAGATTTAAACCAGGAAGCCCTGCCATATTAACTGGAATAACTAAAATATCATCTAAGAATGATTTTAATGGATCAGTTGAATCTTCTTTTATATCATATGCTGGCGTTGTAGTAGTAGGTCCTAATATAAAGTCATATTTATCAAATACTTTATCAAAGCTTTTCTTTATATCATCTCTAATACTTAAAGCTTTATCATAATATACTTTAGCATTCTCTCCACTTAGAATAAAAGATCCTACCATAATTCTTCTTTTAACTTCATCACCAAAACCAATTTGTCTAGTTTTAGTATACAATTCTTCCAAATCTTTAGGATTTTCATAAGAATATCCATATTTTACTCCATCAAATCTTGCTAAGTTTCCACTTGCTTCTCCCATAGCAATTATTTGGTATAAAGTAACAGCATTTTCAATATAATCAATATCTACAAAATCAACTGTACATCCATTTTTCTTCAATAAATCAATTGTTTTATTAAATACTTCCAAAACTTCTTTAGAAACTATATCTGAAACGAAATAATTAGGCACAGCTATTTTCATTCCCTTGATATTTTTACCAATTAATTTTGTAAAATCTTCATTATCACGTCTTGCACTAGTTAAATCTTTTTCATCTTTTCCAACAAGTATATTTAATAATTCAGCATTTTCTAAAACATTTCTAGTCATTGGACCAATTTGATCAAGACTTGACGCAAATGCTATTAATCCATATCTTGAAACACGTCCATATGTTGGCTTCATTCCAACTATTCCACAATGAGCTGCTGGTTGTCTAATTGAACCACCAGTATCACTTCCTAAAGCAAGCGGAACTAGTCTTCCTGATACACAAGCTGCACTACCTCCACTTGATCCTCCTGTTATTTTATCTTTATTCCAAGGATTATGTGGAGCACCAAAATAACTTGTTTTAGAACAAGACCCCATAGCAAACTCATCCATATTTGTTTTACCAATAATTATCATATTTTTCTCATTTATTTTATCGATAACCGTTGCATTATAAATAGGAACAAAATTCTCTAGTATTTTTGATGCGCAAGTAGTTCTTAATCCTTCAGTACAAATATTATCTTTTATAGCAATTGGTATTCCAAAGAATAAATTATCTACTTCTTTATTCTCTAATTCTTTTGCTTTATTAATAGCTTCTTCTTTATTAAGAGTAATAAAGGAATTCAAATCGCTATTAGATTCTATTCTATCAAACGCTTCATTTACTAGATCAACTGGTTTAATCTTTTTATCTTTTAAAAGTTTATTGATTTCTTTAATACTTAAATCTAAATACTTACTCATTTAACATCACCGGTACTTCCACAAAATTTCCTGTTTTATGAGGAGCATTTTCAAGTGCTTTCTTATAATCAAGCATTTTTCCTTCTTCATCAGGTCTTAATTCAGTATTATATTCTACTGGTGATATCATTAAATCATCATCATAACCTTTTATATCTTTAATCTTATCTATTTCATCAATTAATTTCTTTAAATCTACTCTGTATTTTTCAATTTCAGAGTCAGATAAATTAATTTTTGCAAGATTTGCTACATGTAATACTTCTTCTTTAGATAATTTTTCCATAATATCCCTCTTTTTCATTACAATATTATAACATATTTTATAAAAATAAAAAGCATTTTAAATGCTTTTATTCACAAGTTAATCCATATTTTATTTCTAGTTTTGATTTCATTTGATTCATTGGAAGAGTTGCACTAATCTCACTAAAATATTCTTCTAATTTTTCATCTTTAACTTTGGCTGTAAAAGTAAATCCATTTTCTGTCTCATTTTCAATATTACACTTTTCTAACATATTATCGCATCCAACTTTATATTTATTCTTTAACTCTTCTAAACATTCTTCTTTAGTTTCTTTAGTACATCCAAGTGTTTTTAATTCTATTTCTTTGATATTAACAACTATTTCTATATTTGTACTATCAACTTTAGTTTTTTCTTTATTATATTGAATGATTAATGATTGTTTATATTCATCATCATTTAATTTCTCATAACATACTAATTTATTTTCATTTCCACATCCAGTAAAAATAAGTGAACAAATACTTATTAAAAATAATAAAGATCTTTTTTTCATAATATTTCCTCCATTATTATTCCATCTATATAAATTATATTATTTTATACCACTTATAACAATATTTTTTTTACTTTTTTAATTCACACTTTTTTACACACTATATAAAAATAATAGTTAATATTTATTGATTATTTCAATATTGTGATTTATATTTTAGTTAAATAGGAGGGAGATATGAACAGAAAGATAAAAGTTGTGCAATATGGTGTAGGAAAAATGAGCCTATATACGATGAGATATGCACTAGAAAAAGGCTGTGAAATTGTTGGAGCTGTTGATATCAACCCTGAAATAATTGGAAAAGATTTATCAATTATTTTAGGAGGAAACAATACTGGTGTTGTTGTAACATCTGTTAATGATGCTGAAAGGATGTTAAAAGAAACAAAACCAGATATTTGTATAGTTACAACAATGAGTTTATTTAATGACGTTTATCAAGCACTTGAATTATGTGCAAAACTTGGTATTAATGCTATTACTACTTGTGAAGAAGCATTCTATCCAATGAACTCTAATCCAATTTCTACAAAAGCTATAAATGCTATTGCTAAAGAAACTGGATGTACTATTACAGGAAGTGGATACCAAGATGTATATTGGGGCGAATTAATAGCAGCTATTGCTGCATCTACACAAAGAATTACTAAAATTAAAGGTAGTTCAAGTTATAATGTAGAAGATTATGGTATTGCACTTGCAGAAGCCCATGGAGCTGGACTTACCCTAGATGAATTCCAAGAACAAATAGCATCACTAGATGAAATGACAGAAGAAGAAAGAAAACAAAAAATTGATAATTGTGAATTCATACCTTCTTATATGTGGAATGTTAATGGATGGTTAGCTGAAAAGCTTGGTTTAACAGTTTTAAGCCAAACTCAAAAATGTGTACCACAAACTCACAGTGAAGAATTAGAGTCAACTACTTTAGGTATGACTATCCCACAAGGGAATGCTACTGGAATGAGTGCTGTAGTAACTACCACAACAAAAGAAGGAATAACAATTGAATCTGAATGTATTGGTAAAGTTTATTCAAAAGATGATTTTGATAAAAACGAATGGACTGTATTTGGAGAACCAGATACTACCATAGTTGTAAATAGGCCTGCAACAGTAGAGCTAACATGCGCTACTATTGTAAATAGAATTCCAGATGTAATAAATGCCGAACCTGGATATGTTCCAACTGCAAAGATTGGAGAACCAACATTCAAAATAAAACCTTTAAACGAATATGTAAATAAGGTAGAATAAAAAAAAGAAGTACTGGGCACTTCTTTTTTTTTATCTTTTTAATACTCTTACTTGTGTTATTTCAGAATGATCTATTGGTAAATTAAAGAACTTATTTACTCCTCCACTAATTACTACTGGAGTCATATTAAGAATTTTAATTCTATTTAAAGCTTCTTCTTCAGATATTTGAATTGGTTCATCACTACTTCTTTTTTGTAAGTAATAATTTCCATTGCATAACTCAATTATTCTTTCAGCAGTACCACCTACAAAGATTGTACCTCTACACATATCTGTCTTTTTGAATACCCATGGTCTAATCTTAGAAACATTTCCATTAATGTCTTTTTCCATAGGCATTTCCCAATATCCTTTATCCATATATTCTTCAGGATTTTTAATTGTCTTTGATAATAGCATATAACCATTATGTAGATGTCCTGATGCTACTAAGTCATATTTTTCCATTTCTTTAGTAAAATTATATAAAGCTGAGAATAACTCATTACTTAATTCTAATTTTAAATGTTCTCCTGTTGAACGTGCTTGAGCAAATAGTTTAGGATTATGACATAATAATATGTTAAATAATCTATCATCATTAGGTATATATATACCACTTTTTGTATAGTCTCCAACAAAATCTAGTAAACCTTTACCACTTTCTTGAACTGCAGGTGAAAAAGCATCATGTCTTGGATGAAATTCAGTAATTCTAATTCCATCTATAACTTTAGATTCATTACTTAAAGGAAATACTTTTCCTTCATTTGCTTTTTCAAGAGATTTATATCCTTCTATAGTTTCTTTTGTAGCTCCATATAAATCATGATTTCCTAATCCAAGAAACACTGGTGAAGTTTCTGAAATATTTTTTAAGAAATCCATTAATCTTCTTTTACTTATTGAATCATCTAAATATTTTTGAGATTTTATAATATCACCAGGAATAAGAATTATATCTGGATTACAATCTAATATTTCATCTACTAAAAATGTTTTTCTTTTTCCAGGATAATCATGTAAATCACATAGCACAAGAATAGTTTTATCACTTATTTTATCAGTGAATACTTTATAATTAACAACCATACTCTTCACTACGCATCCCCCCTCAATATTGCGCATATTATACCACATTTTCATAAAAAAATCAAATTTCTCTTAAATTTTGGCATTAAAAATCCATAATTATTTAATATTATGGATCTTTTTTTTCTAAAATAAACCAACTATTTCATTATTATCATCAACATCTATTATTTCATAGTTAGGTACTTTTGGAAGTCCTGGCATAGTAAGAATAGATCCTAGGAAAACAGTTATAAATCCTGCTCCACTTCTTAGTTCTATATCTCTTACAGTTACCTCGTAGTCTTTTGGATATCCTAATTTTTTAGGATCATCACTAATTGAATACTGTGTTTTAGCAATACATATTGGTAAGTCACTAGCATCAAGTTTTTTAATCATTTCCATTTTTTCTTGTGCTAAATCAGTATAAGTAATTTTCCCAGCATGATATATTTCAGTACATACTTTTTCTATTTTTTCTTCTAATGATTCATTATTTTCATATAGTAAATTAAAGTCTTTTTCATATCTACATATATCTACTACTTTATCAGCAAGACCTACTGCTCCTACTCCTCCTTTTGTGTATGTTTCACATAAAGAGAATTCAACATCCATAGAACTACAGAAATTTCTAATTATTTCTATTTCTTCAGGAGTATCAGTTGCAAACACATTTAAAGTTACTATTAAATGAGAAGTAAATTTTTTTAAGTTTTCAATATGAACTTGTAAGTTAGGTAATCCTTGTTGTAGAAATACTAAATTTTCTTCATTTATTGATTCTTTTGGTGCTCCTCCATTATGTTTTAATGCTCTTGTTGTTGCAGTTAAAACAATACAATCTGGTTTTAAATCAGCCATTCTACACTTTATATCCATAAACTTTTCAGCACCTAAATCTGCACCAAATCCTGCTTCTGTAACTACATAATCAGATAATTTAAGGCCAAGATTAGTAGCAACTATAGAATTACATCCGTGAGCAATATTTGCAAATGGCCCTCCATGAATAATAACAGGATTATTTTCAAGTGTTTGTACTAAGTTTGGATTAAAGGCATCTTTTAATAAAGTAACAAGAGCTCCTTCTATCTTTAAATCTTTTGCATATATTGGATTTCCTGCAGTATCTTCTGCAATCAAAATATTTCCAAGTTTTATTCTTAAATCATTATAATCTTTTGCTAAACAGAAAATACTCATTATTTCTGATGCTGCAGTTATATCAAAACTTGTATGTTCAATATTTCCTTCAGTAACTTCATAAATAATTTTTCTTAGTGCTCTATCATTAACATCTAAACATCTCTTAAAAAATATTTTATTTATGTCTATATTTAATAGATTCCCTTGATAAATATGATTATCTATAGCTGCTGATATTAAATTATTTGCACTAGTAATAGCATGTAAATCACCAGTAAAATGAAGATTAATATCCTCCATAGGAACGACTTGGCTATATCCTCCGCCAGTGGCTCCTCCCTTAAGTCCAAAAACAGGTCCTAAAGATGGTTCTCTTAATACTCCAATTGCTTTTTTTCCTATATGGTTAATTGCATCAACTAACCCTATTGATACTGTTGTTTTTCCTTCACCATATGGAGTTGGATTAATTGCAGTAACAAGTATTAGTTTTCCCTTATGACCAGTCATTATATCATTAAAATTTATTTTTGCTTTATATTTACCATATAATTCTATTTGATCTTCTTCAAGTCCTAAATCAGAAGCAATCTCAATTATTGGTCTTTTTACACATGCTTTTGCTATTTCTATATCATTCATTTTCATCACCTTTTTCATTATATCATATTATTTTATTATTTAGTACATATGATATAATACTTTTCAGGTGATATTATGAATTTAGATAATTGTAATATATGTCCAAGAAATTGTGGAGTAAATAGAAATAACAATGAATTAGGCTTTTGTAAAGCAAATAATAAAATAAAAATTGCTAGATATTCATTGCATTATTGGGAAGAACCATGCATATCTGGTAAAAGAGGATCAGGAACTATATTCTTCTCTGGATGTAATCTAAAATGTATTTTTTGTCAAAACTATGATATTTCTTTTTATAATAAAGGAAAAGAGATAAGTATTGAAAGATTTGCAGATATCTGTATTGAACTTCAAAACAAAAAAGCACTAAATATAAATTTAGTTACTCCTACTATTTACATACCACTTATTAAAGAAGGACTATTACTTGCTAAAAAGAAAGGACTTAAAATACCTATTGTTTATAATACAAGTGGATATGAATCAGTTGAATCCTTAAAAGAATTAGATGGTCTTATAGATATATATCTACCAGATTTTAAATACTTTGATAATTCTCTTGCTAAAAACTTTTCTATGACAAATAATTATTTTGAAATCGCATCAAGTGCTATTAAAGAAATGTATAGACAAGTAGGAAAACCAAAGTTTAGAAATAATTTAATAAAAAAAGGAGTAATAGTAAGGCATCTTTTACTACCTAATCATATAAATGATTCCAAAAAAGTAATTAAGTATTTATATGATAATTATAAAGATAACATTTATATAAGTATAATGAATCAATATACTCCAATAAGAAAAATAGAAAATTATAAAGAATTAAATAAAACAGTAAGTGAAAAAGAATATGATGAATTAATTAATTATGCATTAGATTTAGGAATTAAAAACGCTTATATACAAGAAGGAGAAACATGTAAAGAAAGTTTCATTCCAGACTTTACTAATTATGATAATATATAAAAAAAGAAGGTTTATTACCTTCTTTTTACATATAATGCAGCTGTTGAATTATTACAATTTGCTTTTATAACATTATTACTATATAAATCTATTTCATCTATATAAACATCTTCTTTTGAAGCTTTTACTAATTCATCTACTACTTTACCATTTTCATTATTTTTTAAAATTGTTTCAATCTTATTATTATCAACAAGTCTTGTTACACCATCTGTTAAAGCAAGTAGTTTATCATAATTATTTGGAACAATTCTAACATTTTTTGAAAATACTTCTTGTTCTGTTATTGCTCCTAATTCATTCATTAAATAATCAATTGTTTTATGAAATTTTGCCCTTTTAGGATCAACTAATCCTTGATCACAAAGTCTTTGAACGTAAGAATCATCATTTGTTTCATCAATTATCTTATTATCTTTAACTAATAATATTTTAGAATCTCCAATTGTTAATATTAATGTCTTTGTTTTTCCAACAATTGCTAAAGCAATAGTTGTTGCTCCAATATTAGAATCATTTGATAATCTATTATTTATTTTTTTTAGTTCTTTTTCTAAAGAATCTTGTATTTCTTCAATATTATCAAAATAACTTGAACTTCTAGATTCAAACCATCTTAATAATTTATTCAAGGTATAGTTACTTGCATCAGAACCACCAATTTTTGAACTATCTCCATCTGCTACTGCTATCATTTTGAAATTTCTATTATTAGGATGTTCAAGTAATAATACAGCATCTTCTTGATAGAATAATTGTTCACCCTTTTCAACAAAAGCAAACATATTATTACCTAATGAATATTTTTTTCTATTAATTTTTACCTGTTTATTTGAAATTACATCAAAACGACTTCTATTAAATACAATGTTATTTATTCTTCCTAATAATGATTTTTTTTCTTCGACTTCTTTATCTGAATCCAAACCTGAAATAAATCTTTTTATTTCATTATCTTTAATATTATAATCAATCTTGATTTTTTCTTTACTATCATATCTTAACTCAACAAAATCATTTATTATTCTTATAAGTAAATCTTTATTATCAAATAAATAATCAATTACTTCATTAGTCGCAATATTATTTTTTAATAATTGTTCTTTTAATTCTACAAATGAAGGATATCTTAATTCTTCATTTTGTTGACATGAACAAACTAAAGCATATTTTGCAATTTCAGATACCATATCATTTTTTGATAATTCTTCAAATATCGTATCATAATCTGTTTCTTTATTATTTGCTTTAATACCAACTAAAAACCTTACTAATATTTTTTTTGCATATTTTTTATTTGTAACGTTTTCAAGTAGATTATAATTGCTATCCATCTTTGATAGCACATCATTACTCATCTATTTTCCCCCTCAATTTTAGAACTGTGTCTTTAATACTTTCTATAGTAATATTCTCTTGTTTAAATAATTCATCAACAGTTCCTTGTTCTACAAACTTGTCCTCAAATCCGATGTGCCTTATTATACCACTAAAATCATTTTTTGCAAGAAATAGATCTATTGAAGATCCTAATCCACCATTTATAATATTATCTTCAATTGTTACAATGTTATATTTTTCCTTTATAAGTTTTAATAACATTTTTTCATCTAATGGTTTTATAAATGTTGCATTTATTATCATAGCATTTAATTTATATTCATTATTTGCTATTACAGCTTTTTGAACCATTTTCCCAGTTGCAATGATTGCTACTTTTTCACCTTTAGATATTGTTTCCCAAGTTCCAAATTGAACTTTTTTAATTTCTTTTAGTTCTCTTTCATCTCTTCCTCTTGGATATCTAATAGCAACAGGTTTATTTGATGATACTGCCCATTCTAATAGTTTTGGTAAATCATTCATAGACTTTGGTGATAATACAACTAAATTAGGTATTAATGATAAATATGATAAATCAAATATTCCTTGATGAGTTTCGCCATCGCTTCCAACTAGTCCAGCCCTGTCTATTGCAAATACAACATGTAAGTTTTGCATACATACATCATGTATTATTTGATCAAATCCTCTTTGTAAGAAAGTTGAATAAACTGCAAAAACAGGAATCATTCCTTCACTTGCTAATCCACCTGCAAAAGTAGTTGCATGCTCTTCACATATTCCTACATCAAAACTACGACTAGGAAATTTTTCAAAAAATTCTGTTAAGCCAACTCCATCTTTCATAGCTGCTGTAATAGCCACTAACTTGTCATTTTTTTCAGCTAGACTTAACATTGATTTTCCAAAAACATCTGAATATGTTTCTTTTTTTGTTTTATCAACACCTTTTTCCTTATCAAAAGCACCAACTGCATGATATAAGTCAGGATTTTCCATAGCTGGTAAATATCCTAATCCTTTTTTAGTTACTGCATGAATAATTACTGGTTTATCTGACTTCTTGGCTTGATTCATTACCTTAGTTAAAAGTTTAATATCATGCCCATCTATTGGTCCAATATATGTTAATCCCATAGTTTCAAAATATTTTGATGGTACTAAAAAAGTTCTAAAACCATCTTTTATTCTTGACATACATTTAAGAGGAAATGAACCAAATTTTGTTCCATCCAAACTATGCTTAACTTTATTTTTTACTTTTAAGTATTTAGTATTTATACTTATTCTACTTAAATAACTAGATATTCCTCCTACATTTGAAGAAATACTCATTCCATTATCATTTAATATGATTATCATTTTAGTTTTATTGAATCCTAAATCATTTATAGCTTCTAAGCTTTCTCCACTACTAATAGATCCATCTCCAATAAATGAAATTACATTATATTTTTTCTTTTTAAGATCTCTTGCTCTTGCCATACCAAGTCCAGCAGAAATTGATGTACTACTATGTCCTGTCTCAAAAAAATCATATTTACTTTCTTTTCTATAAGGGAATCCCCTAATACCTTTATACTGTCTTAATTTCGAAAAATTATTCTTTCTTCCTGTTAATATCTTATAAACATAACTTTGATGTCCTACATCAAAAATAATTCTGTCATCATCAAAATCAAAACACGACAAAAGAGCAATAGTTAATTCTACTACTCCTAAGTTTGATGCTAAATGTCCACCCGTTTTTGAAACAGTATCAATTATGAATTCTCTTAATTCTTCTGCTAATATTTTTTTCTCTTTTAAACTTAAATTTTTAATATCGCTAGGGTTATTAATTTTATCTAATATCATTTTATTGCCCCCAATAAGTTATTCTATTTGAATAACATAAATTGCATTTTTTCTCTCGTATTATACATGTTCTTCATTTCAATTGGAAGATCTAATGTATAATATTTATTTCCATTTTTATCTTGAGATACCACAAAATTAGATGATGGAAGAACTTCTTTTGTTGAATACAACCATTTATAATATGATGATATATTTAAATCCATATTATTAATTACATAAGTAAGTAATAAGTCAGGACTCAAATATTTAGTATCATCAAATGATATATCATAGTTACTTACTATAAGTGCAGTTGTATTAAATTGATTATAAACACTTTCTAAGTTATAATCATCATTTAAAAACTTTGTTGTAAATAATGCATCTTTTCCATCTGGTGTTGATAAATGTGGTAAGTGATCTCCAAAGAATATTACAATTGTATCTTCATTTAATGTATTTATATAATCATATATTCTTCCTAATTCTTTATCTGCTAAATATATTCCTTCAGCATATGAATGAATTACTTCATTAGTATCTTTATCATATGGACTATCTACAATATTAACATCATAGTTATCATATCTTCCTTCAAAATATGGCATATGTCCACCCATAGTAATCATAAAGTAAAATATTTTTTCATCAGCTGATTTATCATTAAAATATTTAATCATTTGATCAGTTAAATATTGATCAGTAACATATTGACCACCTAAATCTATTTCATCAAATAAATGATTAACTTCATCAACTTTATAAATATCATATACTGTACTACAATTGAACATATTCTTACTAGAAGAATTTAATATTTTTGTTTTATATCCATTATTTTTTAATTCTTTTATAATATTAGGATTATTATCACTAATTCCTTTCCTAAATAATTGCATATATGGAGTATATCCTTTACTAAAGTAGTTTAAACTTCCTCCTGTTAAAATTTCAAACTCAACATTTGAACTCATTCCTCCATATGCAGGGGATAACATTTCAATTGATTTTCCAACTTGTTGTAATTTATGAAAATTAGGAGTTACATCTTTATCAAATTTAATGTCTTTTAATTTAGAAACATCCCAAAATGATTCTGAGAATACTACAATTATATTTGGTTGATTCCATGTACCTTCTATTCCATCAGCATTTTTCAATAACTCTTTTAATTTATCTTCATCATAATCATTAGGAGTAAATCTTCTTTGTTCAACAAGTTTTCCATATAATCCTGAAATTACTCCATATCTATAAAAATATCTTGTATTGCTTGCTGTAATTGCAAGATCCTCACCATCATGAATATTGTATACATTTTGTACCATAAATTTATCAACAACACCTGTAGGCATTACAAGTACTAATAATGTTACAATTGCAATACATGTCTTAACAAATATACTTTTTAAACTATCTATTTTAAGATTATTTCTAATTGCTAATCTAAATAAATGAAAATATACAATTAAAGTTAAAATAGTAGGTAATAGCATAAAACTTAAACAATTAATAAAAGTAACATCTGCAAATCCAGCAACTTCTCCAGCATTTTGTAAAAATATAACATCAGTTAAAAGTAATGTATCACTTGTATAATAAATTCTTCCTTCATTGATGATAAAAATAACTAATAATATGATCGCTAAAATAATATTTGCTCTACTAGTGTTTCTAAAGATTGCAAGTAAAATCATATAAAAAGAATAAGTTATTATCAACCCTATAATAATTGTTAATAGATTACTAGGTAAATGAGCAACTCCAAATGTACAAATAGAAAAATATAAATTTAATATAACTGCAATAATAAATGGAATTGCATTTGAAACAAATATTTTACTCTCATCATAAGTTTCTTCTTTTCTTTCGATTTGAAATTTTTTCTTTTTGGATTTATATATAAATTTTGTTATTAATAAACATCCCATACTAAAAGCATAAGACATTATTATACTTAATGGAGTAATTACTTTTGGCATTACTATATAACCAATTATTAGATATATAATTGTTAAAATAATTGGAAAATCCCAATTAATATGTTTTCCTTTAATATGTAATAATGTTAGAGCTAAAAATACAATTGGAAATAATATGTATATTAATATTCCACTTATATTATTAGATATTAATTTCATAATTAATGAAAATATCAAAAAAAGAACAATAGAAACATAAAATATACTATTGTTGTCTTTAATTATTTTCTTAAGTTTATTATTCTTCTTTTTCATAAAATACCTCTATATTATTTTAATAATAATTTTCCTTTATGTGTCTTTTTTATTTCATAATATGATACTAAGTATAAGATTGCAACAAATGAGAAAAATATACCAAATAATATATCATTTTCAGTTAATAGCAAGAAGTCAAATACACCATGTAATAATATTGGTACTAAAAATGATAAGAATATATATCCAATTGTTTTATTTGTATTATGTTTAATAGAATTCTCTTTTGCAAGTCCTAAGAAAAATCCAGATGCAATAGCATAAAAAGCATGAGCTGGTACAGATATTACACCTCTCCAAAGTGCAACATTATATCCAGAACTTTGAACATATAAAATATTTTCTAATGTAGCAAATCCAAGTGAAATAAACACACTATAAACAATTGCATCATATCTATAATTAAACTCTTTGTTTTTCCAACAAGATATAATTAATACTAAAAATTTATATCCTTCTTCAACAAGTGCAATTATAAGAAAAGCAAGCACTAAACTATCGTAAATATTAGTATATTTAAGATCAATTGAAGACATCAATGTTTGTTCAAAAAATCTTGCAGGAACTGTTGCTAAAACACCAATAAAAAATAACACTAATAATAAACGAACTGGTTCCTTTTCTACAACATCCATACGATATACATATAAACAAAGTAAAATAGAAGGAATAATCGCTAAATATACACTAAAACTTATAGAAGAAATATCCATAAAGCCACCTTCTTTCCTTTTTCATTAATATTATAACACAATATATTTTTAAACAAAATAAAAAAGTAATAACCATAAGATTATTACTTAATATTCTACATATAGTTTTCTGCTTTAACTTCAAAATAACTTTTTGGATGACTACATACAGGACATACTTCTGGAGCTTTCTTTCCAATAACTATATGTCCGCAATTTCTACATATCCAAATCTTTTCTTCATCTTTAGAGAATACTACTTCATCTTCGATATTCTTTAATAATTTTCTATATCTTTCTTCATGATGCTTTTCTATTGCTCCTACCATTCTAAATTTAGTAGCTAATTCTTTAAATCCTTCCTTTTCTGCAGTTTTAGCAAATTCTTCATACATATCTGTCCATTCATAGTTTTC
>JAEEGL011557492.1_pt1 | contig 22954 bp, 24 predicted proteins | sample 9134231 | NCBI WGS metagenome assembly JAEEGL01 (sample SAMN16246548, study PRJNA631951) | gut metagenome | biome: gut microbiome; feature: rumen; material: fiber-attached | host: Bos | place: Iran: Karaj | collected 2018-10 | reverse complement strand
GCATAGGCGCTCCAACCGCACATTCAAGCCCAACGTGCAGCGCGTCAAAGCGATCGTCGACGGAAAGCCGACCCACATCTACGCCTGCACCCGTTGTCTTCGTTCCGGCAAGGTAACCCGCGCTATCTGATCGAAGTAATAACTGCAAAAAGCCGCTGGTCTACAGCGGCTTTTGTTTTTGTGCGTTTTTATCGTTTCAGCATCTCCTGAGCTGCCCGGAGATAAGCCAGTCTGGATGTCGTCAGACTAAGTCCACCTTGTGCATATGCAACATATGGTTCACGTATTGGTCCGTCACACGAAAGTTCGATGGATGAGCCCTCCGTGAATGCGCCGGCAGCCATAATTACCGGATCTGCATATCCTGCCATCTGTTCCGCAACCGGGGTTGCAAAGCTATCGATGGGAGAAGAAGCCTGAATCGCTCTGCAAAGGCTGATCATATCTTCCGGATTGCCGAGTTCCAGAGAAGTAATGATATCGTTTCTGGGTGCATCATAGGCAGGGACTGCTTTATATCCCAGTTCATCGAACAATGCAGCAGCGTAGATTGAGCTTTTTTTGGCCTCACATGTCGATGAAGGAGCAAAGTAAAGACCGAGGTAAAACTCTCTGTAACCGGACGGCGTACACCCCAGTTCCCTTCCTGTTCCGGGAGCTGTCAGACGATGTGCACACTTTTCTACAAGTTCAGCTTTTCCAGCGATATAACCTCCGGTTGGTGCTATCCCGCCTCCACCGTTTTTGATCAGGGAACCAGCCATCAGATCCGCACCGTTACTGACCGGTTCTGTAACATCACAGAATTCACCGTAACAGTTATCCACGAAAACCACCGCGTCAGGATTCGCTTTTTTTGCTGTTTCGGATATCTTCCGGATATCTTCTACAGAGAAAGCTCTCCGGGATTCATAGCCCCTGCTTCTCTGAACATGGATCACGTCAGCATCTTTCGCTTTTTCAGCGATACCGGCATAATCCGGCTCGCCATTGATCAGCGGGACTTCGTCATATCGGATACCAAAATCCATCAGAGAGCCGAATCCCTCGCCTTCCAGTCCAATAACCGGCCGCAAGGTATCATATGGTGTTCCAGTAGCCGCAAGAAGCTTGTCTCCTGTCCGAAGCAATCCAAAAAGCGCAACAGTCAGAGCGTGAGTACCGCTGAGTATCTGCGGACGACAGAGCGCATCTTCTGCTCCGACTGCCTGGGCAAAAACTTCATCAAGTGCATCACGCCCGATATCACCATATCCGTAGCCTGTGGTTCCCGCAAAATGCTGTGCGCCTATTCTGTGATCAGTAAAAGACTTCAGCAACCGAAGTTGAAGAATATCCCTCACACGGTCACATTCAGAGAATGCTTCCGCACATTTTTTCATAACCCTCTCATCCAGTTCACACAGTTCCCTGCAGATACCATATTCCTCAAAAAGCATTTTATTTCAACTCCATTACTAGTGATTTGAAGTGTTTTCCCCGCACTTCAAAATTGGGGTATGCATCAAAACTTGCTGATGCAGGCGAAAAGAAGACCACGTCACCAGGTTCAGCAATCTCCCGCGCTCTCAGGACACAATCCGGAACATCCTTCCTTTGCTCGATTCGGATCTGACCGTCAAACTCCGGCATTGCCCGCAGCGCATCCTCTATCGGTTTTGCAGTCGGCCCGCAAAGGAGCAGAACCCTGACATGATTTTTCAACAGTTCAGGCGCTAGCGGTTCGTAGGAGATATGTTTATCATATCCGCCTGCTATGAGGACGATCGGTTCATGGAAAGAACGTAGACCCGCAATCGTTCTGGTAGGAGAAGATGCGATGGAATCGTTATAGTATTCGACTCCGTTCAGTTTACGCACGAACTCGATTCTGTGTTCGACCCCTGTAAACGCAGAAACAACGGAGCAGAATGTCTCATCACGGACAAGGCCTTTCACAAGCGCATAGACCATACATACGTTTTCTTTATTGTGGTCTCCTCTCAGCAGAATCCGTTTCAGATCCATTACCGGACGGACATTGCCATAGTCTGCAGACCAGAGCATTTTATCCTCGTCCAGATATGCCCCGTTTCCGACCGGTCTGCGACTGCTGAACCATCTGAGTTCTCCATGCACATCTTCGGACATTTTCCGGGTTATATCGTTTTCAGCATTGAGCACACTAACGCTGTCATAATTCTGGAACAAGAGAATGTTTCGTTTAGCGTCGATGTATTCCTGCATGTCCTTATGATGGTCGAGATGGTTGGGCGTAACGTTGGTCACTGCGGCGATATTGGGGCTTTTCCTCATAGAAATCAGCTGAAAACTGGACAGTTCAACAACCGCGATATCCTCTTCCCGGACATCTTCAATCACCGGGAAAAGAGGAGTGCCTATATTGCCTCCCAGATGAACTCTATAACCCTCCGCATCCAGAAGGCATGCAGTAAGGGTCGTTGATGTGGTCTTCCCGTCACTGCCTGTGATCGCGATGATCCTGCACGGACAGAAATCGAAGAAACTCTCCATTTCAGAAGTTACTTTGACACCATGCTCGATTGCATCCTGAATCTCCGGTTTTGTCCAGTCGATTCCAGGTGTACGGTAAATCAGATCCGCTTCCCTCAGATGATCCAGATACCCTTCTCCCAACATAAAATGAACGCCCCAGGCGGTGCATTTCTCGCCGAATTCGCCCAGTTCGTCATATGGCTTTCTATCACACAGCGTCACATCAGCACCCTTGAGAACGAATTTCTCAATCAGAGCCCTGTGACTGATTCCCGCTCCAAGAAAGAATACCTTTTTCCCTGGGAGCTCCTGATAAAACTTTTCCAATGCAGGATTCATTGAATCTCCGCTCCTTCCATATCCTCAAAAAGAAAGGCGACCGACCCGGTCATCCCTTCCTTTTCCTATTCTCTTGTCAGTCTGTTAAGACCTCTACGCCCCCATAAGGCCTGACATCCAACACATAGACACTGTTCTTGCCGAAAAGCAGTTCGAATCTCCTGACGAATTCATCGAGAAACCCGAGCGGGACAAAGGCCTGAGCCGTTCCGGCAAATCCGCCTCCCTGAACTCTGCATGCACCTTTTCCGGCAAGAATCGTCTTTGCGTATCCGATTCCTAGCGCGAGACTGCGCTCGCTCTCATCCGCCGGCGCTATATTTTCAAGCAACGATTCCGAGGAATAACCTGACGCGTTTGCAAGCTGAAGGAAATATCGAATGTCTCCCGCTTTCAGCGCCTGAGCCTCCAGAAAAGCCCTGGTATCCTCACCAAGGAAGTGCATGGCGCGCATTATCGCACGATCCGAAACCTTGCCTCGCAATTCTCCGATCCTGTCATAGAACTCTTTTTCAGAGACATCTCTCAGGTATTTCTTCCCAAAGTATTCCGCCACACTTCGCATTTCGGCGGGGATTGCGGCATACTGGTCAGTCAGATTGGCATGACTGCCACCGGCATTCAGAATGCACAAAGCGTATCCATAATCCTTAAGGTCGCATTCGATCTTTTCAACTTGAGGCTGCAGCTCATCCCGGAAATCAACAGAAATGAACCCTCCTGTTGCGGAAGCAAGCTGATCCATCAATCCACAGGGCTTTCCGAAATGGTTGTTTTCGGCCCATTTTGCTGCCAAAGCGAGATAAGTCGCATTCATCGAACTGTCATTATACAAGCCGTTCAAGATTGTACCGAACAATACCGCAAGGCAAGCGGAACTGGAAAGGCTAGCCCCAGCCGGGACCTGCGAATCCATGTATGCGTCATATCCGCCTATCTTCCCTCCGTTACGGACAAAATAGTCTGCTACACCCCGCAGGAACGCTTTCGGTGTTCCCTCATCTTCGGGAACGGGCTCCACGGAATCCAAAGAGACTGTGAAAGGGCCGAATCCCTCTGAAAAAATCCTGATCTCACGGCGATCTGTTTTGCAGACTGCCGCAAGCATGTCCAAACCAACAGCGCAGGCGAGAATATGTCCGTGCTGGTGGTCAGTATGATTCCCCCCTATTTCAGATCTGCCCGGAGCAGAGAAGAAACGCATTTCCTCCGAGCCCCACTGTTCCAGAAGTCCCAAGCGGAGTTTCTCCATCCGCTCCTGTGCCGCATCTTTATCTCCGTACAATCTTTCCAATCTGACTGTCATCGGATCCATGAATACCGCCTTTCTTCCTGACGGTCAGTTTAAAGCCCCGTCAGATCCGCATTCCTGCATATCATACGTGTCTATTATATCAAAAATGCCACCACTTCCAACCGAAGGGGGCAAAAATCTTCTATTCCCTGACTGACAGGTCACTGCCCGGACAAACCGCAATATAGATAAAATGATGTTGACATTTATTTTTTCAGGTTGTTATAATACTAAAGCACGATTGCGGGTGTAGTTCAATGGTAGAACATCAGCCTTCCAAGCTGAATACGTGGGTTCGATTCCCATCACCCGCTCCAAAAGAGAGACCTGCTCTGCAGGTCTTTTTCTTTTATTCTTAGGTCCTATTGCCTTATAATATCTATGGAGATTGGAGATTTAGGCAGATACAATTATCACCTCTATCACCTCATCCGTGAAAATATATGAAAAAATGGGAGGTCTCATATTATGACAACGTTGTCAGAAGTTCAGCAGTTCTGCAAAGATCACGGGATACGTATGGTTGATTTCAAGATGACTGATATCCGCGGGAGATGGCGTCATCTCAGTATTCCTGCAGAGCGATTAACAGAAAAAACCATGACATACGGCATCGGATTCGATGGTTCCAACTACGGATATGCTGCACTGGAAAAAAGCGATATGGTATTTGTTCCGGATCTGGACTCTGCTGTTATCGATCCCTTTGCTGAAGTCCCTACCTTGTCTATGATCGGGGACGTGATGGTCATCTCTGAACCTGACAATCATCCTTTCGATCAATATCCGCGCAATGTAGCGAAACAGGCCGTACGGTATCTTCAGGAACTGGGAATTGCAGATGAGATGATCGTCGGTCCCGAGTACGAATTCTATATCTTCGACGGCGTGCGGTATACAAATGTTCCTGAACGATCCGGGTATTCAATTTCAGCCCATCAGGCGACCTGGGCAGGAGATGCAGAACAAAACAATAACGGTTATCAGGTCAGTCACAAGGACGGTTATCACACGGTTTCTCCCAGAGACGTGCATTTCGACCTGCGCAGCAGGATCTCCATGAAACTGCTGGAAATGGGCATTCATGTCAAATACCATCATACGGAAGTCGGAGGATGCGGTCAGCAGGAGATCGAGACCGAACTTGGAGAAATGATCCAGATGGCAGACGCCACAATGGCCGCCAAGTATGTCATCAAAAACGAAGCCGCTCTGGATGGCAAGACTGCGACCTTCCTCCCTAAGCCAGTGGCGGGCGAAGCCGGAAACGGCCTTCATATTCATATGCTGCTGTTGAAAGACGGACAGCCTGTTTTCTATGACAAGGAAGGTTATATGCAGCTCAGCGAGACCGCTCTCTGGTTTATAGGCGGACTCTTAAGGCATGCGCGCTCACTGTGTGCGATAACAAACCCCTCCACGAATTCATACAAAAGGCTTGTACCCGGTTTTGAAGCGCCTGTTACCATCGGCTTTGCTTCAGCGAACCGAAGCGCAGTCGTGCGCATCCCCGCCTATGCGAAATCTCCGATGGATAAACGTTTTGAACTACGCAATCCCGACGGGACATGCAACCCATACTACGCCATGTCCGCTATCCTTATGGCCGGTATAGACGGTATCAGGAACCGGATCGATCCGTTTGATAAAGGTTGGGGTCCGTTTGACTTTAACCTCTTCGACCTTCCAGCTGAGGAACTTGCAAAGATCGACGGCCTTCCCTCTTCTCTGGAAGAAGCTGCAGATGAACTGGAAAAAGATCACGACTATCTCACCGCCGGAGGTGTTTTCCCTGAGAAACTGATTCAAATCCTTTTGGAACAGTGCCGGAAAGATGCCAGAACCGTCAACGCATTGCCGCATCCGAAGGAATTTGAACTGTACTATGATCTCTGATCAGTAATATAGCTGATAAAAGGCTCCCAGCCTCATGAGAGGCTGGGAGCCAGTTTCGTTCAGTACATTTGACCAGAAAGAATCTTTTTCTCTTTTTCAGGAAACTTCAAGTCAAAAACTTCGACCTCTTCATCGTCCACGAAGTAGCACCGAGGCGTCTCATAAACGCCAGTGACGCCATTCAGATATCCGGGGATCAACTCCCTGCAAAGAAAGAAGGATGTGTCTGCATCTGCGGGCATACCGCAATACCGGATGCCGAATCCGGAAGCATAGCCGAATCCACTGCCGGAGTAGAAGTCAATGTTGCCCTCGATCAGAACAGCTCCGTATCCCAGCGATACAGCTCTCTCCAGAGAGGCGTTCAGCAGGATCCTGCCATATCCTCTCCTCTTGAGTGCCGGTGCGATACAGATCGGCCCCATCGTCAAAACTGGGATCTGCCTTCCGTCGTCTGAGCGAATGACTGTCCGGACAAATACGTTCTGGCCGACAATCTGGCCTTCTTTTTCCATGACCAGATCCAGTTCCTTTACAAAGTCGGGGTCATCTCTCATAACATGCAACAGATAATGCTCCGAACATCCCGGACGATAAATGTTCCAGAAAGACTCTCTCACGAGATTTTCAGTCTTTCTAAAGTCTTCTGCTTTTTCCAAACGAATAATATAGTCATTTTGATTCATTGTTTTCCCTCCTGAAAATTGTTGACTGCAATTGCTTTTCAGCGGGAGGCCATGAAGTATTGAGGCGGCCTCCCGGTCAGCCTACAATCTCCAGTGAGTTTCGGCAGAACTTCAAATCTGCCAAGACTGAATACTTTTTCAAACAGTACTCTCCTTTAGATTATTTATGATCAGCCCCATCGGGCAAGGTCATTTTCTGCTGACCGGCACCCAGATCGCGCTATGGTAGTCGGGATCGGTTTTTTCTCCGTTCACACAATCATACCACTCCACGCTGGCGTTGCCGCAAAGCTCATATTCCGGATTGCCAGGAAGCCACTCCCGGAATATCCGCGTGTTCACGCTCTGAAGTGCATCCGGGATCGGACCAATGCAGTTGAATACCGCCCAGTCGCTCCTGGGAAATTCATAGACAACCATGCCTTCCGGTACATCGCCGCCCGTGTATTTACCAGCAACGAGATACCGGAACTTTCCGCCGCCAATGTCATCGATACAGACGCCATATTCCCCGATGCAGTTATCTACCAGAGCCTGCTCACAGGGATTCGCCGGAGCGTTTCCGGCATACACGTTGTAAGCATACTTTTCGCAGATCTCATCCCAGAATTTCGGAATCTCAGCGTAAGCGGTTTCATTGTCAAACTCTTTCTGAAAGCCGATAACCTTAAACGGGAACATCGGTGTAATTTTGTAGTCCATCTGATTACCTCCCAAAATCGTGATGTTGATTTTCAAGGGAAGGAAAGGCCTTATCTGCGACCCGGCACGGACCTGAGATGGCGTCACACCATGAAACCGGCTGAATGCCTTCGTGAAACTCTCAGGTGTTTCGTAGCGATACTTCAACGCGATATCGATCATCTTTTCTTCAGAGTCCCGGATTTCGACTGCAGCCTGATACAGCCTTCTGTTGCGGACATATTCTCCGATTCCGTAACCTGTCATCAGGGAAAACCCTTTTGCGAGGTACATCGGCGAAAGATGAACCTGCCGGGCGATATCCTGCGCACTGATATCTTCCTGCAAATGCTCTTCCACGTAGTTTAACGCTGTGCGAATGCTCGTCAGCCATTCCATCGCCGCTTTTTTCCTTTCCTTGATGAAAAAAGTATGCCAGAACAGAGAAAATCATTCCTGTCATTTTTAGCCCAAATCTGTCTTCTTCCTTTTTTCTCACTCGTGACAATAATCGAGCCGGTAGCACATTCGGTGCTACCGGCAATTTCATTTTTCAGTTTTTTGCCGCAAATGAGAACTCAGCAAGATTGGCAATGAATTTGCCGTTGTCCCCCAAATCCAAGACAGCGTAACGCGGAGCATGGTAATCCATGACTGCGCCGGGATTCAAGAGCCAAATTCCATCAACTTTCTCACAGCGCGCCTTATGGGTATGTCCATAAAGAACAGCATTGCAACCACGCTTTCTTGCCTCTTCCAGCATATAGGAATCTGTTCCTTTTACGGCAAAATCATGACCATGAATCATCAGAAGCCGCCACTCGTCCACAACACATACATTGATCTCGGGAAGAGATCCGCTATAGTCGCAGTTTCCGGAAACGCCCATCATAACCCATTCCGGGTGTCTGGACTTTATATACTCAAAATCACCCGCACCGTCTCCAAGAAAAAGAATCCTTTCCGCTTCGGGATGAAGCAGACAGATCCGCTCAAAAGTCGCAGTTCTTCCATGTGAATCAGAGATTACTATCAGTCTTCTCATCCATTCTCCTCAGATGCAGCGCGGTATATCACACTTTTAGGAAACCCGCATTCTTTAGCAGCTGTTTTGGCTGCCTCTGAAAGAGTCATTCCCTCCTCCGTAAGTGACAGAGCTCTTTCAACCGCTTCTTCAAGTGTCATTTCACCCGTTGCTTTTTCCTCTTCTCCCGCAATAACCAGTACGAATTCTCCTCTCGGAGCGTTTTCATCATAGTAGATAACAGCCTCACTGAGCGTCGTTCTCCATATTTCCTCGTGTAGTTTTGTCATCTCCCGGCAAATCGTAATCTGACGGTCGCCAAGCACTTCCAGAAAGTCATGGAGCGAGCGCTGCAGTTTATGCGGAGCTTCATAGAATACCAGCGTCCTTTTCTCATGTTGGATCTCTTCCAGCCGTTTCTTTCTCCCGCCCTTCGGTGTAGGAAGAAATCCTTCAAAGCAGAACCGTTCACAGTGCTGACCGCAAACAGAAAGCGCCGTCACGACGGCAGAAGGACCGCAGATGGGAACCACGGTGATTCCGTTATCCAGCGCGCGGGAAACAAGCATCCCGCCCGGATCGCTGATCACCGGAGTTCCGGCGTCAGAACAGAACGCACAGTTTTCCCCTGCCTGCATCCTAACAATAAGTTGGTCCGAACGCTCTCGTTCGTTGTATTTCTGGCAACTGATCAATGGTTTTTTTATTCCGAAATGATTCAGCAGCTTTCCGGTCACACGTGTATCTTCCGCAGCGACGAAATCAACGGTTTGAAGTGTCTCAAGCGCTCTTGGAGAGAGATCCCCCAGATTGCCGATCGGCGTCGCAACAACATACAGTGTTCCCTGTTCATTCATATGATTTCCCTCTCATGATGCGTCTGATCTCTTCAGTGTCTTCTCCGTTCTGATCTTTCACAATCAAATCAGGAAGAATCTGAAGCCCTTCACCACCCATATACATGGCATCAAGCAATACCAGGAAAGGTGTGCTGTCCTTTGTGTTCCGGCACAGACGCATTCTTTTAGCCTTCAAATGATATTTTTCCAAAGTCAGCAGCAGTTCAATAGTTCTTGTCGGAATATGGCAAACGTAAAAATGTCCTTTTTGTTTCAAAGCTTTCGAAGCCTTCTCACACACAAGATCCATCATCATACCGGACTCATGACGAATCGCGCGCTGATCCAGGTCAAGGCTCTGAATCGCTTCAGCAAAAAACGGGGGGTTGCACATGACCGCGTCATATTTTCTCGAAGTGCTGAACTGTGCCAAATCTTCACAGACAAAAGAAACCCCGGCAAGACGGTTTTCACTGACAGTCTTCTCGGACAATCTAAGCACAGACTCCCTGTTATCCAGAAGGGTGACCTCGCCCTGCAGTCCATGATCAATCGCCCAGAAAGATGCAGCACCGTTGCCGGAGCAGAACTCGATGACGCTCTTATTACCTTTTAGCATCGCAAAATCTGCCAGCAGCCAGGGAACAAAAGAAGGCTGTTCCCTGCTATCGACAAACAATCGCAGGCCATTAAAGAGCGTTATAATCCGTTCCATTATATAGAAATGAGGCGGACACGAAAATGTGCCCGCCGTATTGTCTCATTCTGATTATTCTTCGGTAATCGCGCCTACGGGGCAGGTAGCCTCACATGCGCCACACATCACACAGACCTCAGGGTCAATGACGCGCTTGTCTTCACCCTCAGAAATCGCCCCGACAGGGCAACCGGCCTCACATGCGCCACAGTTGACACACATATCACCAATCACATATGCCATTATTAATTACCTCCTAGCATCATTGCAAAATAATCATATCACAGAATCCGTCTTTTTCAAGAGTTATTCTTCTCTTCTTGGACCTGCCTTCTGAATCTCGGCAATACTCCGTCTCGACCTGCCCCCGGAGAGTCGGGTCACGTCTTTGCTTTCAAACGTCTTGATTGCCTCCGTCTCTTCCATTCGGACTTTCACATTGGACATAAGAACGTTTGTCTCAATAACTGTTCCTCTGCCATCGGGTGTCGAGACATATGCACCATTAGGAGGAGTGAGTTTCGACAGTTCCTCATACATATCCTGTTCGTATTTAAGACAGCACATCAGTCTTCCGCAAGCTCCGGAAATTTTCGTGGGAGACAGGGACTTTCCCTGTTCCTTTGCCATCTTGATGGTTACAGACTGAAAATCCGGCAAGAATCTGCAGCAGCAGAAGCGTTGGCCGCAAACTCCAATCCCGCCGAGCATTCTGCTCTCATCCCGCACCCCGATCTGACGAAGCTCGATACGGATATGGAATACCGATGCCAAATCCTTGACCAACTCCCTGAAATCGACACGGTCATCAGCGGTAAAGAAGAATGTGATCTTTTTCCCGTCAAAAGTATACTGCGCATCGACCAGGTTCATGTCCAGCTGGTGCTGCTCTATCTTTTCTTTGCAGATTTTTGCCGCAGTCTTCTCTCTGGAACAGTTTTCCTCGAACACTGCCAGATCTTCAGCGTCCGCTCTTCTTAGAATCGGTTTCAGAGTATCACGCACCGACTCTTCACTGACATTCGTCGGAGCAAAAGAAACCTCGCCGATTTCAATTCCGCGGGCAGTTTCCACGATCACCCGTTCGCCTTTTGTATAATTCTCTTCGCCCGGGTCGAAATAATAACTCTTTCCCGCACCCCGGAACCGAATTCCTACTACACGATATCCCATCTTCTATTCCTCTTTACCAGCCAGTTTGTAAGCCAGTCTGGTCTGGATCAATTTCAGATTTGTATTATTAGCAATCTCATTATAGGCTTCTGTGACCTCGTCCAGAACAACCCCAAGACTGGTTACATTTCCCTCCCCGGTCCGAACCATCTTCCTAAGGCGGATCACTGCTGCCTGCAACAGCAGTTTGGAAGAAGTCCTGTCCGCAGCTTCGCTCAAATCACGCAGAACATCAAACAGATTCCCGTCAACCGCAGCTTCACAGAATGATTTACCCAGAGCAGAATAAACGGCATATTCAGAATCGGAGAGAGCTCTCAGGGCAAGTCCCAGCCTGCCGTCAAAAAGTTCTGAAACTTCTTCAGCACGCTGTTTGTCACAACTGGGAACACGGTCAAGCAGCGCCTGCACGCAGATTTCTCTCGACAAGCTCTGACAACGATAAACCGCTACTCTGGAAAGGATCGTCGGCAGCAGGTCATCTGTTTTTCTTACCGTAAGGAGAAAAAGCACGCCTTCCGGCGGTTCTTCCAGCATTTTCAGAAGCGCATTGGAAGAACTGGCATTCAGATTTTCCGCCCTTCGAATCAAGACGACACGTCTTCCATCTGACATGACCGCCGCTTTATTTGCTTCGTACAGAATCTCTCTGACAGTCTGAATCGAGATCATCCCTGATGCTCCGGAGCCTTCAACCAGGATACAATCCGGGTGGATGCCCCTCGCTACTAGGCCGTTTTCATCTTTCAGATATGCGGCGGCAATGAGTTTGGAAAGAAAACCTCCCCCTTCTCCTTCTTCCGCCTGAATTACAACTGCGTGAGGCAGCCTGTCTGTTTGAAGGAGACGGGTCAGTTCCTGTTTCAAACGTTCATTTCCCAAAAAAGAATCCAGCATTGAAACTTCCTCATAAAGCCTTGTATTTTATTCTATCAAAGAGCTCAAGTTTTTTCCACACGATCTGTTTTTTCCTATTCATTTTACCTTGCGTATTTTCCACTTTACTCAAAAGTGTATCTGTATGTGATTTTTTTGTGAATATAGCACGGATTTTAACATTTTCAACAGACTTTTTAACAAAAAAATCATGGTTTGCCCTATACGATCAGTATTATTACCTTCCGCACCGCCTTGCTATTTTACAAAATAATGGTAAGATGTTAGGGATTATGATTAAGGAGCTGTTTATGTTTACGAACACCTATCTCCACGACGCAGACTTTGCAAAGTGGGTTCTCAGACTCACGATTCCTAGAGCAATGGAGTACCTGCTGAATGTGGGGATCAATGCGCTGAACAATCTTCTGACCGGTATGTATTTCGGAGAAGTTGAAATGTCAGCCATTTCTCAGACTGCTTCCATATTTGCCATATACGAGGTCATTACGTATGGATTTGCCTCTTCGTGCAGCATTCTTGTAGCACAGTACTGGGGGCGCAAAAACAAAGGAAGTATCAAACAGGTCATCTCCATTGCCGTACGTCTTGAATGCCTGATTGGAGCTGTTTTCACAGCAGTAATGCTGCTGGTTCCTGAAACAGTCATGTCTTTTATGTCCACAGACAGCGCAGTCATCGGACTCGGAGCAGAGTACCTTCGCATTACCGCGCCGATCTATCTGATGTACGGTGTATGCAACGCCCTTTACAGCAGTTTCAGCGCTATGGAAATGGTCAAATATGTTGTTGCCGGGCATACATTGTGCAGCATCGCAAACCTGTTGCTCTCTCTTCTGCTTGTTCCCCGTTTAGGAGTCTCGGGAGCCGCCTTTGCCTCACTGGTTGCGCGGATGATTTCTATCGCATTTGCACTAACAGTTCTGCTCAAAAATCGCGCTCTATCTTTCCGTTTTTCCGATTTTTTTGCCGGTGGCAATTCTTTGTTATCCGATTTCCTTCATGTCACTTATCCAATCATGGGGCATGAACTGATCTGGAGCATCGGTAACAATATGCCTCAGATCCTGATGGGCCGCCTAGGTACTAAAGCCACCAGTGCTTTCAGTATTGCGATCAATCTGTGTTCCCTTCTGACAATCATACAGAGCGGAATGGGCAACGCAGCCACAACAATCGTCGGGAAGAGCATTGGAGAAGGCGACAAAGAGAGGGCAAAGAAATCCGCCAGGACATTTGTGGTTTACACCTTTATTGCCGGCACATTCAGTTCCCTTCTGCTCCTACTGATACATCCTCTCTACCTGCGGTTCTATGGGCTTTCCCCGGAAATCCTTGCAACAGCCAAAAACATGATGAACGTCCTACTCGTTCAGTCTTTCTTTACCGGCTTCGATTCCATTATTCTGGTTTCGACACTTCGGGCAGGAGGAATGGGAAAAATCGGGTTCTACACGGATATCGTTGTCATGTGGATGATCGCAATTCCACTCGCTTGGGCAGGCATCCTTTTCTGGCATCTTTCTCCCGAATGGATCGTACTGCTGGTGAAACTCGATATGCCTTTAAAATCTCTTGTCGGGCTGTACTACGTACTAAAAACGGACTGGATCCACAATCTGACCAGAAACTCAACCAGACCTGAAGAAACGGAAATCTAAAAAAGTACAGAATAAAAAAAGCTGTGACGATGTCACAGCTTTTTTTATTATTCATCCATTCCTTGGAATAATGCGCGGATTTCTCCCAAGATGCTCCCGCGATAATTCTTAATTCCAACTACAAGTCTATAAATCGGCAGAAAAGGAATGAGAAATCGGTGTTTCCAGAAAAAGGGATGGCGTGCACGTATCAGCTCTTCAGGCAGAAAAATCCTGCCTCGCAGATAGCGCAACTTCCCGCCAATTCCGCCTCCATGCTGTTCAACAGCACGACTGACTTTCTGTTGCATAGAGCCAAATGTTCCCGAAGACAGTATCCTGTCACCCATCTTCTGAGCTGAATCACTTAGTACTCCGTTTTCAAACAGATGCAGCGTCAGCTCGCGATTCATTTTCTCAAAATCAAGCAGACCGAGTTCACTCAGTTTATTCCTGACATATTTCTGCCGCGGAAGGTCACCAAACCGATGCAACAGAACATAAGTGTCCATCAGCGAACGCAATCCCGTTCCGGCACCATCAAAATGTTTCCATTCGTGGGCCAGATGGTAGATGTAAAGGTCAGCGGGACAAAATGCCAGTCGAAATGCCTCTTCACCAGAATGAGTCAACATGCTTCTGACATTACTATAATAATTATCCAGGGCAGGTACGCCCTTAGGATTGAACAGTCTTTTATGTATTTCAAAAGTACAGTTCGGAGATTTAAAGAAGACATCATGCGTTTCTTCCTCTTTGACGAATTCAAATCCAATCTCCGACATCAATCTCCTCACATCATCGATGCGGGAAGCATCTACCAGAATATCGGTATCAGACATCTCCCTCATACCGAATTTCGGATAGAGTTCTTTCAGGACCGCTCCTTTGAGAGGCGCATACCAGATTCCGTCCTGCTCCAACCGATGATAGACAATGCTCCTCTCCCGATCCATGAGAGCGGTATTCCTCACCGCCTTTGCAACGGCACGCTGAAAACCAGGCTCTTTGATCCCCGCAGAATTCAGCGCCATCCCTGCGGCAGAAGAAACAGCATGCTTTTCTGAGAGAGCAAGCAGTTTGGCATAATCCAGAGAAACAGTCATTTCAGGCTCCGGAGTCTCTCCCCGGACAGAACACGCAAGCAGACCGCAGAGTCTTCTTGCAACGTTCCATTTTTCCTCATAAATCTCCCGTTTTCTTTCAGGATTTGATTCTTTCCTGAATACCTGCACCTGTAAAAACCGATAGAAACGCCACAGGATCAATCTCAAAGGGAACAACAGGTTCCAGATCCTTCCGAACAGCAGGATTTCAGGATCTGTCATATGGTATTGTCTTCCGTTGCGTACAAATGCGGTCAGAATCCCCTCGATATCCTGATCAGTAATCCCGGTTTCCTTCCGATAAGTATGATCTCCTCGGGTGACATAGTCTGATTTGCGGACTTTGATGATTCTATGAAGCACATGTGCCCCGTCGCCCCGACGATACAGGACAACATCGAATACCTGCGGCCTACGCTTTAAGGGTTCGATGATCACCAGATCTCTCCCCTGCCTAAGCATAGGCAGCATACTGGTACCGCGCGTCTTGTATACCAGTCTCCCGTCTTTTTTTAAGATTTCTTCAAAAGTCACAGAATTCTTCCTTATTCTTCCAAGGCACCAATGCTACGCAACGTATGCAGTACCTGATCAACGTCTTCCGCAATCAACTCTTCGGGAGCGTCAAATTTTTTGCGCATCTCAGAAATGATCTGCCCCTTTGTTGTTTCTTCCTTGAGCAGATTCACGATAAATGCTGCAGTGCGGTTATTTCTGACTACACCCTTGAATTTCTGGTCTCCAAGCGCAATAAGGAATTGGGTGCCGTCAATGTCCTGTGTTACAAACTGAGAGCTTAGACGCACTGTAATTCTCCTTTCTACACATCCATTCTCCGAGTTAATCCGGAAGCCATTTCCCGAAAAGCAACTTCCGCCGCTTCCGGTCTCATATTACACCAAAGGTCGTAAAACGGAATCATGGAAAGAATCTTCTTTTCCAGTTCGATGACTGCCATGCCTCTCTCAAAAGAAATAGCCTGGTACGCCCGCTGTCGAAGAACACTGAATGCCTCCGTATCCGTCATCCGAACCACCCTGTTCTCCGCAGCCTGATGGAGAGCAGCAACAGCTTTCAATGGCGCGCAGATATTTGAACTCAAGCGGTGTTTTCCATTCCATGGTGAGCCCCATACCAGCACATCTGAATCCCTGATCTGGAGCAAAGGCTTATCGTCATTGATCATCCTCACACGATCACCGAAGACCTCTCGCCACAGCCTTGCGTGCGTACTTTTTCCTACCCCGCTCTGGGCAGTGAAAAGAAACGCCTGGGAATCCATGCAAAGCGCTGAACCATGCATCAGCAACACGTCATATGACACCAACTGCTCTGCTACCAGTGAGTGCAGGACGTTCCGTTCAATAAAATCCGGTCGAAACTTTTGTCCGGACATACCGTTTTTCCCTGATGAAAGCGCCATCTGATTCCTGATCCGTTCGACATCTTCATCGGAAGGGTCAATAACCAGAAGAGGTTTTTCTTCGGTAATGTAGTCAGAAAAAAAGGCGCCGTTGTTTTCAAATCTGAAGCGGACTCTCATCGGAATCCCGCCAAGTTTCACTGATATACTGTGATGATTTTCACCCATAATAACGTCCTCTCAGATTATTGAACCCGGACATCCGGGATACAGGATGGCTGTCTGTGGAAAAAACAACTCAGGATTAATCAATAACAAAAGCGCGGTTCTGATGATACGAAGAACCGCGCTGAGCCGTCGTAATCTTTGATGAGATTGCTTTACAGGTCCTTCCTTGAACAGACGGACATCACAGGTCAGTTGTAGAAGAACCGATTTGTCTCATACTTAGGCTCACAAGTCACTGTCAGCCCAAGCCGTTTCAAGGAATTCATATCAACAGATGACAGGATTACAGAGGAATGCATATCGCTTCCCTGAAGGTTCGGCAGTTGCTCCAAAGCTGCCGCAGCATTGGAGTCCTGAATAGCGCAAACAGAGAGCGCCAGAAGGATCTCGTCTATATGCAGCAAAGGATTGTTGCTGCCGTAATATTTCGTCTTCAATTCCTGAATCGGTTCGATCATATACTTGCTGATCAGCTTAATCCTGTCAGGAATTCCTGCAGAGACCTTCAGTGCATTGATCAGCGCAGCAGATGCTGCTCCAAGCAGAGGCGTAGTTTTCCCCGTGACGATCCTTCCATCGGGAAGTTCGATTGCAGCAGACGGACCATCTGTCTCCTCTTCCTTTTTTCTTGCGGCGTCAACGATCGGTCTCTCAGTCAGAAGAATTCCCGCCTGATGCATTATCAGTTCCAGCTTGCTTACTTCCTTCGGATCACCTTCACCTTTTCGGACTTTACACATGGCATTGAAATAACGCCGGATGATTTCACAGCGTGATGCCGCAACAGCGGCATCATTGTCAACGATGCAAAAGCCAGCCATATTAACGCCCATATCCGTCGGGGACTTATAAGGGCAGTAACCCAAAATATGGATGAATGTCTCACGAAGAACAGGGAAAATCTCAACATCCCGGTTATAGTTCACCGTAGTTTCCCCGTAAGCTTCCAGATGGAAGGGGTCGATCATATTGACATCTTCCAGGTCCGCGGTAGCTGCCTCATATGCAAGATTGACTGCATGCTTCAAAGGAAGGTTCCAGATCGGAAACGTCTCGAATTTGGCATATCCGGATTTCAATCCCAGCTTGCTGTCCTGATACAGTTGGGAAAGGCAGGTAGCCATCTTTCCGCTGCCCGGACCGGGCGCAGTGACAACGACCAGTTTTCTGCTGGTCTCGATATAATCATTTCTTCCAAAGCCTTCGTCGCTGACTATAGAGAAAACATTGGATGGATAACCTTCGATCGTATAGTGGTGGAAAACACGGATCCCCAATTTTTCGAGTTTTTTCTGGAAGGCAACTGCAGAAGGCTGATTTGCGAAACGAGAGATAACGACACTTCCGACATACAGGCCTCGGCTGTGGAAAGCGTCTATGAGTCTGAGCACATCCGCATCGTAGGTGATACCGTAATCGTCCCGCTTCTTGTTCTTTTCAATATCGTTTGCATTAATGACGATAACGATTTCAGCCTCATCCGCAAGATTCTCCAGCATCTTGACCTTACTGTCCGGCGCAAAACCCGGAAGAACACGGGAAGCGTGATAATCATCAAAAAGTTTTCCGCCGAATTCCAGATATAACTTATCCTGAAACTGTTCTACGCGCTCCATGATCCGCGCAGACTGCAGTTCCACATATTTTTCATTGTCAAATGCGTGCCTCATCACGTTACTTCACCACCAATTCCAAAAACTTTTGAATGCATTGATCCCAGAAAGGCCACTCGTGGGTTCCGGTCCATTGCTGATTGATCACGTCAAGCGGGTAATCTTTGACTCTCTTTTTCCATTCTTTGAATTGAGAATACAAAAAATCCTCTTTCCCACAGGCGACATAAAACTTAGTGGATACTTTTTTTCTCTTCAGCTGATCCATAAGACGGTACAGATCCATATCGTCAGATATTTTGATTTCCTGCCCAAGAATGGAACGCCACTCATCGGCTTCCGTCAGAGAGGAGACCATTCGGCTCAAGTCGAGCACTCCGGAAAAACACCCGCATCCAGCATATCTTGACGGATCCCTCAGGCAGGTGTGCATCGCTCCGTATCCACCCATGGAAAGACCAGCAATGAACCTGTCCTTAGGTTTTCGCGAAAGATTGAACATGGACTCGCATATGGATACAAGCTCCGTACGGATAAAGTTCTCATATTTCTGACCGTAGCGCATATTCAGATAGAAACTATGAGCAGCTTCCGGACAGATAACTGCCAGATGTTTATCCTTCACATACTGTTCGACCCTGGTCTTTCTCTGCCAGGAAGTACAGTCATCACTGAACCCGTGAAGAAGATACAGAGACCGCAAGGGTTTTCCGTCTGATTCATCAGGCAAGATCACAACAAGATGAGTATCCATCTGCAATTCCTGAGAAAACACGCTTCCTGAGAAAACTGCCATCTTTCACCGTCCTTATTTCATTACCGCCAAACAGGTTTACTACACAAAAACAGAAAGCCGAATATAAAGGAATATCCGGCTCTCTGAGGGCCATTTATCAATAATCACATTTTACGATTGTGCAGTTCCCGACAGGGCATTTTGCCTTGCAGGCACCACAATTGATGCATTTATTGGGCGTATTGCTGCCACCGGTTACGATTGCCACACCCGCAGAACATCCCAGTCTGCTCGCGCCGGCACGGATCATCTTAACCGCGTCTTCATACGTCCTGATTCCGCCGGAGGCTTTGACGCCCATGTCCGGTCCAACGGTCGCGCGCATCAGCGCAACATCTTCAACGGTCGCCCCGCCTTTTGAATAGCCAGTAGATGTCTTAACGAAATCGGCTCCGGCAAGCTTTGCGATCGTACAAACTTTGACTTTCTCCTCATCCGTCAGCAGTGCCGTTTCAATGATTACTTTGACTTTCGCCTTGGTATTCGCTGCTTCCACAACTGCGGAGATGTCTCTCTTAACTTCGAGCCAGTCTTTATTCTTGACTGCGCCGACATTGATCACCATGTCCACTTCTCTGGCACCGTTGATGATCGCGTCCAGTGTCTCATTCTTTTTTGTCTCAGGCGGCTGAGTGCCGAACGGGAAGCCTATTACACAGCAGGGAGTGACTCCGCTACCGTGAAGTTCTTCCGCAACCTGCTTGATATAACTCGGGTTCACGCACACGCTGGCGAAATGATATTTTTTCGCTTCATCACAAACTTTATGAATGTCCTCAGCGGATGCTTCTGGTTTCAGCAGCGTATGATCGATATACTTCGCAAGAGCAGCAGGTTCCAAATCTGCAGACTTTACAGAAGAACCATTGACTGAAGTGATTCCGTACTGCTGGCAGACTTCCTCTGTTACTTTTCTAATGATTTCATTGATTTCCAATGCAATTACCTCCTGTTTTTCCTGTCAGACAGATCTGGCGCAGGACAAAGCTTCATCACAGATCGATGCAGTGGCAGTTAATCCGATCCGATCTGCACCGGCAGAGAACAATTCGACTGCTTTTTCGAGCGTCTTTACGCCTCCGTCAATCTTGATACGGACCGCATCTCCGAGTATTTCCCTGACAAGCTGAAGTTCCTGAACCCGAGCTCCGTGTCCGGACAGCATATTCTGGACTTTCAGATATCCTGCTCCGCATTGAGGAATCATCTCGAGCACATATTTTTTCTCCTCATCTGTAAACAGGCAATGTTCAAAGACCGCTTTGATCAACGCACGTCCGTTTGCAGCATCAACGCAAGCCTCCAGATCTTTTCTGGCTGCCGCATAGTCCTTCGACTTTATCGCAAGCACGTTTAAAGAAACATCGATTTCCCTAGCGCCCTGGTTTGTGCATTCCCGTATCTCCGCAACTTTTGCAGCCGTTGACATGCAACCGTGGGGAAAACCCACCGCTGCGCAGACGGCGGTGCGGGTACCGTAGAGTTGTTCTGCAGCGGACGCAACATGATAAGGAGCGACGCACAAAGCGGCAATCCCGTATTTTTTTGCCAGCATGCACCCATCAAGAATCTTTGACACGGATGTATCCGGATTCAGCAGCGAGTGCTCCAGTTTTGAAGGGATATCACTTACGGACAGATCGGCACGAGGCCTCTGTCTCTCTTCCCTGTTCAGTTCCTCACGTACTCTGCGGAGAATCTCCTGAGAAATACCTTCCAATTCCATTCAGTTCACCGATCAGTTGTCACTCTTCTGGATTATCACCTAGAGAGTTTCCAATGAAGGCTTTTCCGTCAAAAGTCGCATAATCGATCACGCCGGCTATTGCAACGTCAGTTACGACATTGCCGATACCACCAAGAAGCATCATGGATGCACCGCCGTCAGCAACGACCAGAACAATGTCTCCGATGCCGCAATCGCATGCATCGAATCCGATTGTTCGCTCACCGACAGGCTTTCCGTGTTCATCCAGATATTCGATGATCATCAGCCTTTTTCCGTAAAAATACGGATCTTTGATCGTGGAGACCACGTTTCCGACGACTCTCGCGACTCTCAACCTCTTTGCCTCCCTTCACCAATTGTATGTTGACAGGATCTCAACTCCAGATTTTTGTCGAGATATCAGTCGATTTTCGGCAGAATGCCTTCCACCATATTGTGCGGGTTCGGAATCACATGGGTTCCGTACAGATCGCCTACGCGTTTTGCAGCGACCGCGCCAGCCTCGACGGAAGCTTTGACGGCGCCAACATCTCCGCGGACCATGACTGTAACGAGTCCATGACCGATCTCTTCTTTACCGATAAGGGTAACGTCTGCCGCTTTGACCATAGCATCAGCTGCTTCGATAGCGCCGATCAATCCTTTGGTCTCGACCATTCCAAGTGCCAGTTTCTCCATTGTCGTATTTCCTTTCAAAGTGAAAAATATTACAGTTCCTCATGATAATCGTCGATAAAACCGACGATCGATGCATCCACAGGAATATATTTTTTGCGGAAGATCGTACTCGCTTCTTTACTGCCGATCAGATAGACGAAATCACCAGGCCCTGCCTGCCTCGTCTGGTCCGCAGCAATAAACTTCGAAGTCTTTCTTCCGTTTTCGAGTTTCTGGACGACAAGAAACGGAACGCCTTCCAGAGACTCCTCCTTGACCGTTGCGACAACGGTGCCGACTACTATTCCTGTGTACATGCTCCACACCTCAATGATTTAAGGTTATTCTCCTGTCGCCGTTGTGCTGATATTCAGGTTTCTTTTGTCCTGCTTATCACCGATTCTCGGAAGAATGCCTTCTACCATGTTATGCGGGTTCGGGATCACGTGTGTGCCGTAAAGATCGCCTACGCGCTTTGCAGCGACCGCACCGGCCTCAACTGATGCCTTCACAGCGCCGACATCTCCGCGAACCATGACTGTTACAAGGCCGGAGCCGATTTCTTCTTTGCCGATGAGCGTTACATCAGCTGCCTTGACCATAGCATCAGCAGCCTCGATCGCGCCAATCAGACCTTTCGTCTCGACCATGCCCAATGCGAGTTTTTCCATTGTCAGATTCCTTTCGTAAATGTGATGAAATGATTACTTGCTATATCCAAATCAAATAATAGCCTTTACCAGATCGGGGTGCGGGGACGGAATCACTACGCAATCCGAAACAAGTCCCCTCTTCTCTACAAGTGCCTTCCCCGCCTCTATTCCTGCTCTCACGGAAGCAACATCCCCTGTAAGCACAAAGAACGATTTCCCGCCAAGTCCTCTTGCAAGCCTGACCTCAATCAGCCTGACAGTAGCCGCCTTTACAGCAGCGTCGGCTGCCTCAATCGCTGCACAGACGGAAAACAACTCCTCTGTACCGATTGCTTCAACCTCTCCTACATCACTGCAAGCATTAATTGCTGGAATGACCTGTGGATGGATATTGGGAATTGTAAGATGATCAATCGTCTTTTCCATAGCCACGTTGATCCCTGCCTGAACGGAAGAAGAAACCTCCGCAACTTCGCCGTACACTACTACGACATATTTCCCCGGGCAGGCTGTCGCAGCGGAAATCAGATGCACGTCAGCAGCTTTCAGCATTGCATCAGCCGCTTCCATCCCTTTAGGGATACTCAGGACTTCCAGAACACCCAGAGCTGTCGTTGTCGCCATGTCGCCCTTCCTCCTCTCTCAGGATTCATTCTCTTTTTCAGAGATCTCAATGAACGTATCCGTCACTTTTGTAACAATGCCATCCATACTGGCATGGATCTTCGCTCCAAGAGCTTTTTCCGGTATATCCGCAATCAACTGACCACGGAAAACGTGATCCCCTTCCGCAACAACCGGTCTAGAAGGTGCGCCGGCATGCATTTTCAGAGGAATATGAACATGTTTCGTTTTCAGTTCCGCCATAAGCAAGGGTGCCGGAACGTCATACTGCGAAACTCCAAGCCTGGCAATGAGGCGGTCAGTAGGCAGTCTCTTCTGAAGAGCAAACCTGTCGGCTTCATATTTCTGTTCTTTGACAGGCCGGATTCCTTGAGCGGAGAGCGATCCTTTTACCGCTTTCATGATCTGATTCGGTTTCAGACCGAAGTTGCATGCGACGTAGGTACAGACCCCGCAGTCACAGCAACTGAAGATTCCATTGTAATCTCCAAGAAGATTCGCTCCATTTGCAACAGCGCGCATC
>JAEEGL015140680.1_pt1 | contig 22955 bp, 20 predicted proteins | sample 9134231 | NCBI WGS metagenome assembly JAEEGL01 (sample SAMN16246548, study PRJNA631951) | gut metagenome | biome: gut microbiome; feature: rumen; material: fiber-attached | host: Bos | place: Iran: Karaj | collected 2018-10 | reverse complement strand
ATATCCGGGATTTCGGAGCACTTTCCAGCTTACGTAATAACACAATTCAACCAGCTGATAAAGTGGATGTATGATTATTGTATACAGAAAATCTAACATTTGTACCTCAAAAAAGTAAATTTATTTTAACTGTTATCAGATTTTTAATCAATTAAAGTAGTTTTTAATTGAATTAAGATATATTTCTGCTGATTTTTTCCAGTCATATAGATTTAATACTTGGGAAGCTGGTGCAATAGGCTGTTGAAGTAATTTATCCAGATCACAGGCAGGTTCCAAAGGATTTATATAATGAACTGAATCTTTAAAGATTTCCGGAAGACACGCGGCATTTGAACAGATAACTTTTGCTCCCATAGCCAGTGCTTCTAATGGAGGAATACCAAAACCTTCGTAAAGAGACGGAAATAAAAATGCCTTACAGTTTTTCATGAGCAGTTTTGCTTCATCATCAGAAACATAACCTAAAAGTTTAAGGTTGTCTGGTAAATTGTCTCCGATTGTATTTCCAAGTTTTATTAAATCAACTTTGCCGGCAACAACAAAATCATGCTCCGGATTTCTTCTTGCAGCTTCTACAATCCACGGAAAGTTTTTATTTTTGGCAGCTGTTGCAAGTGAAAAATAATATTCAGCTTTTTTTAATTCAGGAAATGATTTTTCAAGGGATACATCATCTGAAATTGTTGTAGAAAAATGCTGCCAGCCGTTGTAAGCAACAGAGATTTTTTCAGGATTAAGATGATAAGCCTGTGCAATTTCTTTTTTAGAATATTCAGAAACTGTAAAAACATGCAGAGATTTTTTTAAAGCAAATCTGTATTGAATTAAATGCCAGATTTTTACAAGCCTGAGATGTTTTGTTGTAATAAACTGAGGATTTACTTTATAGGTAATGTCGTGAACACAGGCAAGTCCTTTTGCAGCAAAGAAAGGAACAGAATTACACAAATTAAGTGATAATGCTTTTGATTTATTTATATATTGTGCCAATTCTGTCTGTTCCCAGATAATTCCGTTTTTTTTACCGATAAATACCGTTTTTATACTCTTTAAATCAGGAAGATTTTCTGTATTTTGTGGAATTGCAAGTTCACATTTAATATTTGTATTTGATAAAAGGGTATCCAGCGCTTTTGTGATTTCAAGAGCATACCGTTGAACTCCAGTGAGTTTTTGAGTCAAAAATCTGCCGTTTATAACAAGTTTTTTGAAGTTTCGCATTTTAAATGCTCCATAATTTGTTTAAGTATTTTCCTGTCTGTCGGATTAAAAATGGATTTAACCAAATCAAAGTGATTAATAATTTTATAAAAAATAAAGCAAATGAATTGTTATTGTATTTTTTCAAAAAGCGTACACGGCTTAATTCAAATTGAATACGGCTGAAACTTGCTTTTCTTTTTATTGAATAATCTGAATCTACAGAACCACCGCAAAGATGTATGATTTTTGGACCGTCTATTAATATTCTGTCTTTGTTGGCTTTTTGTAACTGGCGCTGTAAATCTGCTTCTTCAAAATATAAGAAGAATTTTTCATCAAAACGGGCTGATTTATTATTTTTAAGGAATAAATCTGCACCGGTAATATAATCAACTTTACCTTCAAAAAAATCTGTTCTGTCGGAGCGTACAAATCTTGCTGTAGAAATATGAAAAATATAAAAGCAGGAAAGAATAAAATTAGAAAAAGACATTTTTAAAAGCTGCTTGAACGACAGTTTATATCCTGCAAAAGTCCCGGAAGAATGAATTACATGATTTTCATTATCAAGAAGATTTGCCCCGATTGCTCCAAGGTTGCCGTCATCATGTGATTCAAAATAATCAAAAAACATTTTAGCGGCATTGTTTAAGAGAAGGGTATCACTGTTCAGATAAAAAATGTATTTTCCTTGTGCAATGTCTAAGGCCCGGTTGTTGGCGGCTCCAAATCCAAGATTCTGATTATTTGCGACAACTTTTACAGCAGGAAATTGTTCCGAAAGCATCTGGAGTGAACCGTCTGTAGAACCATTGTCAGAAACTATAACTTCGTATTCTAAATCATTTGTCTGCTCATAAACAGACTTTAAGCAGTTATAGAGAAAATCTTTTGTATTATAATTAACAATGATTATGGAGACCTGCATTTCTTAGTCTTCGATGCTATTCTTCCTGGAGTCTTTTTACCATTTTAAGAAGAGATTCAGCACTGTTGAAATTGGCAGGAATAATTTCTGCTGCAGGGATTTCTATGTCATAATTATCATTAAGTGTTGAAATAATCTGTAAAATATCGAAAGAATCAATAATTCTGTCATCTACTAAAGTAGTGCAGTTTTCAAAATCCACATCATCTTTTACTTCTTTAAGTAATTCTATTAATTCGTCCATAATAATCCTCTTGTAAAATAATAATTGATTTTTACATTCTGTTCAATGATGATGATTCCATAAAATCTCTTGCAACGGTTATTGTCTTTGAACCTTTGGAATCTTCATCAAGAAGTATAACTTTTGGCATTGTCCTGCTTAAAAATAAATACATGCCTTCGGTGATTGTATATGCTCCGCAATTTTTGAATGAAAGAATATCTCCGTTTTGTAAAGCCGGCATTGAAACTTTTCTTACAAGCACATCGGCAGTAGTACAGAGACTTCCGCATAAAGTTTGGTCAATATTTTCATTAGCAGAAAGTTCTGTGGCTTGCCCAGTTTCTTGTGATTTTGACTCAGATTTTTTTGAAATAATTTCTATCAGCGGAACTTTCATTCCCATGAGTTGACCTAAATATGAAAGATGATTTATACCGCCGTCGAGAATTACATAATTTGTGTCAAAATTATTTTTTGTATCCATTACAGTTGTGAGGTATGAACCACATTCTGATACAAAAAAACGGCCCATTTCAATTGTTAATTCAACTGATTCTGCCAGGTTCTGTAAATCTGGAATAATTGATTTTATTGGAGAAAGAGTATCAGAAAAATCATCACCTTCAAAATATGGGAACGGAAGTCCCGGACCATATTCAAGTTTTTCAACTGTAAAATTGTATTTTTCTTTTAATTCAGTCATTGTGTTTTGCAAAAGCTGAAGGTCTTTTTGCTGATCGGAAGTTCTTTTTCTTTGAGTTCCTGCAAAATAATGAATGCCCTTAATTTGAAGGTGCGGATATTCATTTTTGTTTTCAATGATTGAGTACAAAACTTCTTTTGACATTCCAAACTGGCTTCCGGCTGTAAGTCTCAACAAAACCGGCATCGTTTTTTTAGTTATTTCAGCTTCTTTTTCTAATTCCTGAACCTGAAGCAAAGATTCTGCTGTGTAGATTCCTGCATTATATTCAACAGCGTCATGAATGTTCTGCTGAGTTTTGTTTACACCGGAATAAATTATTTTATCAGCCGGAACTTTGTAATGCCTGCAGATGTCCAATTCTCCCGGGCTGCAAACTTCCAGTTTTTCTACGCAGGAAAGCATTGCAGGAATTAAAAATGGATTTGCTTTTATTGAATAACAAAGATGGATTTTTTCACCGCAGAGATTTTTTATTTCTTCCATCCGCTTTTTAAGAACACAAATATCAAAAACAAAAGAAGGTGATCCATATTCTAAGGCAATTTTTGCTAATTGTTCATTCATATTCTTTCCTCATTTTTCGTTATATATTGCAGTTAAAGCTTTTCTGTCTATTTTACCGTTTTTATTCAGAGGCATCTGTTCAATTTGTTTTACAGTTGATGGAATCATAAATGGCGGAAGTTTAAGTCTGAGTTGCTTAGTTATATTTGCTTTTTCAATGCTGCCCGTGTAAAAAAGAATAATTCGTTTTTTTGCTGAATCATAAATACAGCAGGCACGTGAAACTCCATCTACAGACATTGCTGCAATTTCAATTTCCCCAAGTTCAATTCTGTGTCCCATGTGTTTAATCTGGAAATCTTTTCTGCCAATGTAAATAAGGTTTCCGTTTTCATCATATTTTGCAAGGTCTCCGGTGCAATAAATTGTCTCGTTATAATATGGATTTAACGGATTTTGAATAAAAGATTCGTTTGTGCGTTCTTTATTATTATAATAACCAGAAGCAACGCAGGTTCCGCTTACACAAAGTTCACCCTGAATATTTGGCTCAGTTATAAGTTTATTGTTTTCATCAAGGAGGAAAACTTTTTCATTTGCAAATGGTTTACCGATTGGGATAACTTCAGTATCAGAAAAATCTCTATCCAGAACATAATAAGTACAGTTACAGGTGATTTCTGTAGGTCCATAAAGATTTACATATTTAGCATTTGGAAGGAATTGCTGCCATACATGAAGCTGTTTTATAGGCATAACTTCACCGCTGAACATGATTGTTTTTATTGAATCAGGAGTTTTGTAATCAAGGCCTTTCATTATTGAAACAAAACACAAGGCACTTACGGCCCAAACAAGAACAGTCGGCTTTTTATCGAAGATAAAATCCATGAGTTTTAATGGGGCAGAAAAATAATCTCGCGGAATAAGATGAACTGTCGCTCCAAGATAAAGTCCAGAATAAATATCTTTTACAGAAACATCAAAGTCAAAGGGAGCCTGATTGCAGAAGGAATCTTCAGAAGTAAGAGCAAACTGTCTGCAGAAAATCGGGATAAAATCTATTACAGAACGATGAGAAACTGTAACTCCTTTTGGATTGCCTGTACTGCCGCTCGTAAAGTTTACGTATAAAGGAGTGATGTCTAAAACTGAATCCTTTCTTTGCTGAAGATTTTCGTCAATCAGATTAGAAGATTCAGATCTTGCAGAAGCATTTGTGTTTGAAAATAATTCGTCTATATCGATGTATTTAATATCAGAGAACTTTTCGAGAGTTTCGAGATTTTCTTTATCTGTAATAATGATTGACGGATTTAATGTTTGAAGAACGTTTTGAGCGCGTGATTCAGGCTGGCGTACATCAATAAATGAATAAAAACATCCGGCATAAACTGTTCCCATCATTGCGCAGACTGCCTGAGTGCTTTTTTCAAGATAAAATGCAACTGGAGTTGTCGGCTGAGCGTATTTGCAGATGACAGAAGCTGCAGTTTTGGCTTTTTGCTGTAATTCAGAAAAAGTTACGCTGGAGACTGCATCAGTAAAAGCCGGTTTATCCGGGAATCGTTCAGTACTGTTTTCGAGCCATTGGAGAATGCTTGTTCTGTTTATGTTATTTGAATTATCTGACATGGATTTTTCCTTTATTTTATGATGATTTGCTGTTCATAATATCTGTCATATTCATTGGCTGATTTATCTGTTCTTGCATTAACTCTAATTAAATATGAACCTGGTTCAAGTGAAGAAGCTGTAAAATCAGGTTGATTTGAATAATCGCGTAAAATTACAAAACCATTGTTATCCGCTTGAGTTTGGGCTGCAGATTCAGAAAGATTTTTGAGCAAAATCTGATAAAGTACATTTACATTTTTTCCTGCATAAGCATGTGCCTGAATAGAAAGTTTGTTGTCTGGAGTCTGCTGTAAATCAAAATAAATGCAGCCGATACGGTCGATGGACGCAAAATATTCATCTTTATTGTAAAAAAGCGAAGAAAGATCTGTGCCGTTTTTCTTTGCTTCATCACGTAAAATAATAAATTGTGCGAGCGCTGCGGAAAAAGCTTTTTGTCCTTTTATGTTTACATGTTCAAAATCTGAATAATAATCATCCTGATTTTTAAAAATTTCTGGTTTGATAATATTAAAATCGTAATAATCAAAACCCTGAGTTTGGGCATATTCGTTTACAAATTTATTTAATTCAAAATATTCATCACCATAGCAAAGAACATCCTGAATAGGTTTTGGTGGATTTACAAGCATTAAGTCAACATTGTTCTTTTTACATAAATTAATGATGTCTTCAAGCTGTTCAAAAACTTCACCCGTAAATTTTCCGAAATTGTATTTTAAACCGACATATACAGTTTTTGAGTTTTCATTTCCGACTGTGTTGTAGTTTAAATCACAATCTGCAGAAACGTTTATAGTGTTGTAAATATTTTGATAAGCTTCTGTATTTTTATGAAGTTTATCTTTTGTATTTTCAATGATTCTTCCTGGTCTGAATTTAACATGGGAAAAAATCCAAGGGAAAACAAAATTGATTGAAGTAGGGGTGGAAAAATGTCTTTTGTCAAAAGCAAACTTTAAACTTTCCTTAATTTTTTCAGGCATTGATAAAGATTTTATTCTTTCTTTAAAGAAACAGGTTTCTGCCTGAACGTTGTTATATTCAATAAGATTCAGATAAGAAAAAGTAAGAACTGCTCTTTTAATTTGATGGTCTTTTATTGCGGTTTCAATTGCTTCATAAGTATTGTTTAGTTCCTGGGAAGCTGTTGCCATATTAAAAGATTTTGTACCTAGAATTGAATCTATCGTAGAATTATCAATTGCTGCATAGCATAAAGAAGTTCCGGTATAAATCATGTCCAGATTTTCTTCTTCTCTGTACAAAGACCACATTTTTTCGCTGGAACCAACCGGTGGAATCAGCATAAAGCACAAAAGAGAATTTAATAAGCAAAACAATAAAATAGAAACGATTATTTTTATGATTTTAGAAATTATAGACTTAGAAATTTGCATATAAAAATCCTTGTTGTACGGTAACAGACATAAATGAAATAAGGAAAATAATTATTACAAATACATAAATTCCCCATCTGATTATAAATGGTGTGCGTTTGAGCGTGCCATATACATCGATATTGTTTTCTCTGAGCAGACTGTAGATAAAAAGAAGGATGCACGAAAAAGCTGCAATGTACATTCCTTCTGAAAATCTTCCAATTATGTTTGTAATGTCAGTCTGGAATGTACCGATTGAAAAGTTGCAGAAGAGATTTTTAAGGCAGCTGAAGCAATGCTTTACATTATAGATTCTGTCAAAATACCAGCCGATATTTACAATAATAAAAGTTCTTATAATTCTGAAAACATGGAAAGCTTTTGATTTTACATTTATATGGAGAATATCAGCTGTTTTTGAAAAGGTTGGAGCAAGAATATCACTGAATGCAATGATAATTCCGTTATATAATCCCCAAAGAACATAATGAAGTTCTGCTCCATGCCAGATACCGACAATAAGAAAAACAAGAATATTTGCAATGCCGGCAGGAATTACTCTTCCAAAATGTTTTCCAAAATGATTGCTGCACCATTTTCCAAACTTCTGCATTCCTTTTAAAAGTGCAAAAGGGTAGAAAACATAATCGCGCATCCAGGCTCCAAGAGAAATATGCCATCTTCTCCAGAAATCACCGAGATTTATCGAAAAATATGGGTGCCTGAAGTTTTGCATCATGTTTATGCCGAACAATTGAGAAACTGCAAGTACCATGTCTATACCGCCGGAAAAATCTGCATACTGCTGTGCAGAATACATTAAGATTCCAAATGCAGAAACAGAACCGGTAAGCGTAAGGTCAGGCGTATCAAAGATTTGAGCAATTGAATCAACAAGCATATTTGCAATTGCATATTTTTTGAATAATCCTAATAAAAACAGGGAAAGGGCTCTTCCAAAAGCTTCTGAGCTAAGCGGTTTTCGTTCATAAAACTGAGGAGCAAGAGAATCAAAACGGTTTATAGGACCTTGAATTATCTGCGGAAACCAGGAAATAAAAAGCAAAAACTTGAAAAAGTTCTTTTCCGACTGATATTTTTCATTATAAACGTCAATTAAATAACCAACTGACTGGAAAGTGTAAAAGGAGATTCCTAAAGGAAGCAGAATATGAAAATCTGCCTGATTTTTTTCTGTAAAAGACAAGATACCTTTTAGAATAGGCTCAAGATATTTTAATACCGCAAGAACCCCGAAAATCAATAAAAGAAATATTGTAAGAATAATTCTTTTTTGTTTTATATAATCATCTTTGAATTTCTTTTTTTCTTCTTTGGATTCAAAAGAGGATTTTTTTGCTGAGTATGAATCAGAAACTCTTTGAAGTAAAATTGCGCCGGAAAAAGTCAGCGTTGCTACTAAAAAAATAAATAAAAAATTCTTTATTCCAAAAAATGAATAAAAAATCATACTTACAGCCAGCAATACGCCCCACGAAAATTTCTTTGGCAGTAAATAATAAAATAGCAATGAAAGAATTAAAAAAATTAAGAATTGAAGTGAATAAAATTCCATAATTATTCCGTTTGTAAAATTACGTAAAGGATAACACAAAATTATAAATAATGAAATAGAGGGGAGAATGTTTGTGAAATAAGTTTAAATAAAAAAATTAGATTCCAAATATAAAAACTTTAATAAATCTAAGGAAATATAATTTTTTAGAGGGATTTCTTACCCAGTAAATATCTGAATAATTGTTCTTGAACAGAGAAATTGCCTTAAAAGGTTTATGCAAAAGGGCAGAATAATATTTTTTTGCTTCATTTATTGAACTAAGAAATGTTGGATTAGAAGTTCTCTTTTCCAATTCAGCAGCATATTCAATTTTTTGCTGATATTCTTCTTTCATTTTTTTACGTTGTTGTAAAGCATTTTTTATAGATGCAATGATTTTATATTCTTTGGTAACAGTCTGGTTTGTACCATGCTGTCTGTAAAATAAAACTTTCTTATTAGTATAAGCACATCCATTATTTAAAGAAGCAATGGAAGCTGCCCACCAGTCATGATATTGACAACAGTTTGGAATAGGTACGATTTGATTTGCTATGTTTTTAGTAATCATCATAGCTGTTCCCTGTGCAAAGTTTCCGTATAAAAGCTTTTTAAAAACTTCATCATTCTGCTCTGGCAGATTGAAATTTGAAAGGCATTCATAAGTGGTTAAATTCATTTTATTACCGTTTCTGTCAATCAATTCTGCATTACCACAGACAAGATCTTTATCTTTAATTTCGTTTATGAGTACTTCCAGATGATCAAGAGTCCAGATATCATCCTGATCACAAAATGCAATGTAATCACCTTTACATGAAGAAATCAGTTTTTCAAAGTTCTTTTTAAATCCAAGATTATTTTCATTAACAATGACTTTAATTCTCTTATCTTTAGCAGCGTATTTATTTAAAATCCCAACGGTATTATCTTTTGAACAATCATCAGAAATTATGAGTTCAAAATCTGAATAAGTTTGTTCAAGAATCGATTCAATTTGTTCTGCTACAAAATCTGCACCATTATAGGTAGCCATTGCTATGGAAATCATATAGACTCCTTAATTTTTAGGAGTAAAGCTGTGTCTGGAATTGAAGTTGTCCAGCCTTTATTTGGTACATTTTTAATTTTATTGCAAAGATAATAAGCTGGATCCAATAAAATCTGTAATCTAAATCTGGTAATCTTTGAAGTGGAAAAAATACAATCATAGTATTTTTGAGAAAGAAGTTTATTATCAATTAAATATTGATATGTATTTTTGAGTTCATTCAGCAAAATATCATGCCACTTAGAATTAACTTGTGTAGAAATGCCGGAAGAAGATTCATACCAGATAAAGTAATCTTCATCTGAACTATTACAATCTAAGTATGCGATTTTTTCGTTATTTGCAAGCATTAAGAAAATAGAATAATCTTCGGCGTATTTTACAAATTGAGATAATGTCTGAATATAAGTTTTAATTATATCAGTTTTATAAATTACGCTTGCACCCAGCAGCGAATCTCGACGAGCAAAATAATTTCGTTTAATCAATTTATAATTTTGATTTGTATAAGGTCTTAAATCTTTTGGATTTGAGAAATTATTAAATAAAGAAACTTGATTATTTTCATAACTGTAATAGGCTGTTCTTCCAAAATATACAGAAGCTTCAGTTTTCTTTATAAAATCATAAGCCTGAGAGAGAGAAGAATCACTATAAAAGAAATCTCCTGGACTCAATGGTTTTACATATTTTCCTGAACAGTTATTTAATCCTGAAATAAAATTCTTTACAGTACCTTGATTTTCTTTATTTTCAACTAATTTATAATTTTCAAAATTATGATTTATAAAGAAATTTCTGATTTCTTCAAAAATATTTTGCTTAGAACCATCATCTGCAATAATAATTTCAAAAGAAACATTTTTTTGCTGAATAATTGATAATAAAGTTTCTTTTGATTTGTTTATATCAGAATTGTAAGTTACAACTAAAACAGAAAATATGATTTCTTTATCCATAGGAGATAGTATAATATAAAAACAAAAAATAATCTTTATTTTTTTATTATCGAATGATAGACAGTTCTTAAAAGATTCTCAATTTTTACTGCAATAGAGATAAAAAAATATTTTATAAATAAAAATACAGGAAAATGTTTTTTAACGTTTATATTAAACTCATTTTTTAAGCATTCAGAAAGATTTTTAGTTACATATATAAAAAATGGACCTGTCCAAGGTTTTCTTCTGGAATTCATAATAGAAAAATGTGCATCAATATAACATTCATAGACTTTTGATATTTTATCTATTGTAAGTTGATAAGTATTAATAGCATTGGATTTTCGTATTATAAAAACTTTTGTATTCGGTTTACAGAATAAACTGTTATGAGCGCCAGAACCTTCAAGTGATGCAAAATAATTACAGTTTTCATATAAATATAATTGTTCTTCTAAAGAATATTGTTCCGGATGAATTATTTGAAATCCAGCTTTCTGAAAACTTTGTTCAATATATTTTTCACCAAATTCGCAGTGAGATTTAAGGGCTGTCCGGCTTAAATAGATTTTGTCATATGAAATAAAATTTTGCGGTTTTATATAATTATTCTTTAATCGGTTCAGAATATCAGTGAATTCATTAAAATAAATTTTCTTACCGTCGGTGGTTGAATAAAAACTGACATCTGGAATATATAATTCATCAACAATTGTGTTCTGCTGGATTTCTACTAATTCAATATCGTTTGGAATAACATATTTTAAAATCTTTAAATAGTTTTCAGGTAATGGAACATCATTTACAGTTGTATATACAAAATTATATTTTTGAACACTTTCTAAATATTCTGAAAATAAAAACCAAAGTCTTTTGATTCCATCTGTAATACAGTGTCCCCAAATGTTTACAAGACATCCCATATATACTGCTTTGTTAATGTGAGAAGTGTTTTGATTATATTCTTCTTTATAAGGAAATGTTGTTGTTTCATGCAGCCAGGTACCATCAATAAATTGTTTATTTGAATCAAAACATCCTATATGAGGAACAATAATTGAGTTTTCAATTTTAGAAAAACTGATTTTCGTATCAGAAAAGCGCTCTGTATTTTGTGATTGTAATTCAAGCAGATTTTTTTGATTTTTAAGATAATGCATTTAATCAACCTCTTATTCACTATCTTCAATAGAAAAACTTAAATTATATAATTTAGTCTTTTTCAAAAGTTTTCTTAAAGGTTTTATTAAAAGTTGTAAAAATAAATCCACACAATAACAAATAATTGTCATTATCAGAATTGAAACGAATGAGTTAATAATCACACCAAATTGATATGAGCAGGCTTGTTGTATATTAAACTTATCCCAAAGAAGTTGTGCAACATTACTTACGTGTAAGCAAAATACTCCGAATGTTGCAGTACTGATATAATTGATAATCTTGCTTGAAAAATTAATCTGTAAAAAAAGAAGAAATAAAACGGAAGCATTGAGTACAACAAAAATATTGTAATAACATAGTGCTGTTGCTGGTAAGAAAAGAAGATTTAATAATATTAACAAAAGAGACGCTATATAAGTGATAATTAAATATAAGTTTTTATTTTGGATAGGATATCTTCTAAGATAGGCACCAATACAATACATAACAATAAAATTGACTATTGTGTATCCGCCTGCATTTCCAGCACCAGCTCCATTTATTGTATCTAAGCCGGAAAAATTAAAATCAAAAATGCTGTTTAATGAATCATAGAAAGTAGGGTAAATAAGAAACAGAATAATGATTATAAACATAAAGAACAGCGTTTTCTTTTGTGTTTTTAATTTTTCAAAAATGGAATTAATAAATGGAGATAGAATATAAGTTAAAATATAAAACGTTGAAAAATAATTTTCAGGAAGAAAACATCTTATTATACTTTTTAATGAAATATCGTCAAAAAGAAATATTGATAATATTTTGGTAAAAATATTTATGCCAATTACAATGCCTAAAATATGCAGGATTCTGTCTAACTTTATTTTGCTGTTAAATGCAAGAAAATAACCGCTTATAATCATAAAACAGTCAACTGCACAAATACATAAGGCTTCTGTGAATCTTGTAAAATAGAAATTAAATCCGTCTGCACAATATTCTAATGCGTGTCCGCACATACCGTTGTAGTGAAGGGTGATTACAAAGATCATCAATATAATTCGGAGAAGTTCGATATTTGAATTACGAATCTTGTTATTTTCCATTTTATATTTCCTCAAAAAATGTTGAGAAATTATTTATAAATGCTTGTTTTCCAAAGTTATTTATAATCGTTTTACGAATATTTTCTTTGTCAAAAGCAATTCTTTCTTCCAGAAAATCGGATAAACCGTTTGCGAAGCTTTTATAATCAGTTATATCATAGATTCTGCCTATATCATTAGTAACATAGTCTTCAACTCCACCGCAGCGAGTAGAAAAAATTGGTAATCCACAACAGGCAGCTTCTAATGCTGAAACAGGTTGACCTTCTTGAATTGATGTCATAATAAAACAATCAACTCTATTATACAATTTGTATAATTCATTTCTTGGAACGCTTGGAATTAATTCTATATCATCATAAAATTTTGAGCTTTTTAATTGATTTATTAATTCTTCTGCATTTCTGCTGTATCCTTTATTTGCATTATACCCGGCTACTATAACTTTAAAAGGTTTTTGTGTTATCGATTTTAATTCGTCAAACACTTTAATAAACATTTTATATTGTTTATAGAATGAATTAGCTGCTACAATTAAAAATGTTTTTTTATCATGAGCTGCAGGCTGCATTTGAAACATTGTTTCATCAACTAAATTGCCAATATATTTGATATTTTTGAGATGAATGTTTTGAAGTAAAACCTGTCTGATTTTATCATTACTTATTGCAAGGAATAAATCAGCATTTTCAATAGCTTGTTTTTGTTTATCTGACAATGAAGTTCCTGGCCATGGGAATGGAGCATGTTCTGCCAAAACATAAGGTACATTTGCAGCTTTTGCAAATAATTCTGCTTCAATCGCTTTATCTTGTGCTGTAACACCATAAACATAATCGAAATTAAAATGATTTTGTTTTATTATCTGAATAAATTGCTTTTTAAGAATTTTTTCAAAAATATCGGGAATATATTTTCCAATCCCGTCTTCTCTGATTTTGAGTTTTCGTTTTTTTATAAAATCATAAAAATGAATATATAATTTTATAAATAATGGAATGTATATATTTATAATAAATTCTTTTGTGTTTTTTTCTTCATTATTTAATATAACTTTGTTTGAGTTGAATATTTTTTTTATTAAATACCCAAAAGAAAAAACTGTCTTATAATGCGGTAAAATAACAATAAAATTAAAATTATCGACTAAAGCAAATGCCTGTTCCTTAAAAAAAGAACCTTGAAAAGGATTATCTTTTGTCGGATACCAGGAAGGAAGCATAAGAATTGTTTTTTTATTTTCCATAAAATAGCACCTAAAAAAAATATAACATAGAAGTAATTAAAAATCTATCTTGAAAAAAAATAATATCGGTATAAGAAAATGATGCAATTTCAACTTTTCTATTAGCAGTTGTATAAATCAATTATTCTGATATAATGTGGTTATAATTGATTAACAGCAATTATAGTTTGAGATTATATGAAAATAATTAAAGAACTATTAAAGAAATTATTATCAGATTCATTATTAGAAGAATATTATTGTTATAAAGATCGCATTGGAAAAGAAAAGAAATATAATGCTTTATTAAAGACAACTCAATTACATTATAAAGAGATCGAAAAGTCAATAAAATCTAGAAGCAGTGAAATCCCCTTAAGATTTGCCTCTTATGTAGTTTTTGATTCGACTTTTTGTGCCTATGGAATAATGGAATATTTAATAAAACATTCTAGCAGATTTTCAACTAAAATCGTAATTATTCCAGATATTTCACGTGGTGAAATTCATATGAGGGAACAATATAAACAAACTCGTGACTTCTTCTGTAAAAAATATGGAGAAAATTATATTTTAGATGGGTTTGATTTAGAGACAGGAAAATTTTTTGATTATTCTGAAAATTTTGATGTTATATATTGTGCTAATCCTTATGATTCAATGGTAAATAATGTTCATTCAATACAATATCTCAGTACAAAAAATGTTTTACCGATTTATATGAGTTATGGATGTCATGTAGACCGATATAGTTGTTATACTGTTTTACCTTTATTAGAAATGAGTCTTTTCTGGAAGGTATTTGCAGATAATAAAATTTCATATAAAGATTTTAAGAAATATGAATTGATTCACGGAAAAAATGTTGTTTTGACTGGGTATTCAAAGATGGATGAATTGGCAAAATATCAAAATAAAACTGATAGCCGAAAAACAGTTATTATTGCCCCTCATCATACTATAAATATGGAATCATTACCTTTATCAAATTTCTTAAATTATTCTGAGTTGATTCTTGAATTGCCTAAAAAATACCCGGATATTCAGTTTATTTTCAGACCTCATCCTTTACTTTTTACAAATATGGTAAAAGAAGGCTATTGGTCCACAGAAAAAGTTAATCAATATTTAGATGAATTACAAAAATTGGGTGTAATTTACTCTTATGGTGGAGATTATTTAGAAATATTTGCAAAATCAGATGCAATAATACATGATTGTGCTTCCTTTATTGTTGAATATCTATATACTGATAAACCATGCTGTTTTTTTGCAAAGAAAAATTATAAGAAAGTTTTATCAAAATTAGGAATACAATGCTTGAAGAATTATTATTTAGCATTTAATGAACAACAGATATTTAATTTTATGGATAAAATTGTACTTGGAAACGAAGATCCGCTTAGTTCTAAAAGACAGAAATTTGTAAAAAGACAAATTTCAATCAATTACCCAAATGTTTCTGAATGTATAATTAATAAAATTGAAAGTTTACTTTTTTAACTGATATAGAATAGGATTAAAAAATGGAAGAAAATAATATCAAACGAAAAACAAAATTTGGAATGATTTGGAATACATTTGAAAAAGTTGTAATACAAGGGATTTCATTTGTTTTAAGTATAATTCTGGCACGATTATTGACTCCGCAAGATTATGGAGCTATAGGAATGATTTCTATCTTTATTACTTTTTCAAGTGTTTTTATTGACAGCGGTTTTTTAAGGGCTCTCATACAAAAACAAGATTGTACAGAATTAGATTTCTCGACTACTTTATTTTTCAATATTATTACCAGTTGTTTTTTGTATTTAATACTATTTCTTATGGCACCAATAATTGCCAGATTTTATAAATTGCCTGAATTAGTTAATTTGCAGAGAGTACTTTTTCTTATAATTATCATTAATTCTCTTTCAATTGTTCATAATGCTAAGTTACAAAAAGTTGTTGATTTTAAAAGTATTGCTCTTATAAATGCAATTGTCACCATCGCTTCTGGAATAATTGCAATCATTGCTGCATACAACGGATTAGGCGTATGGGCATTGGTAATTCAAACTATATCAAAATCTACAATTTCAACAATTTGTTTTTGGATTCGTGGAAAATGGATACCTAGAACAGGCTTTTCAAAAGAGAGTTTTAATAATCTGTTTAAGTACGGTTCAAAACTTTTAGTTTCAAGTTTATTGGCTACAACAATTTCTAATGTTAATAATCTAGTTATCGGAAAAATATATAATTCTGAAAATCTTGGCTTTTATACCAGAGGCCAGCAATTTCCAGAAATGACTGCAGGTACATTAAATTCAGTTTTGACAAATTCTACTTTTCCAATGATGTCAGCCTTACAGAATAACACAGTTGAGTTGATAAATATTTTCAAGCGACTTATTAAAATAACAGCTCTTCTTGTATTTCCTTCAATGTTGGGATTAGCTGTACTTTCGGATAGCATAATTTTAGTTTTATTAGGAGATAAATGGTTTCCTGCAGCAGAATTTCTTTTCTGGCTTTCATTAAGTTATATTTTTGTTCCACTAAGTTCATTAAATTTAAATTTACTTAATGCCATTGGTCGTTCTGATTTATTTTTAAAAATTGATTTATCAAAGTTACCAATTATTATTCTAACTATGATTATTACATTTTCTATAAGTCTAAAAGCTGTTGCTATAGGTATGGCAATTACAGGTTTTATATATTTTTATATGAATACTTTTATGATAGGAAAACTCTATAAATTTGGTTGTTTTAAACAAATAATTAGTATATGGAAAGCAATAATTTCTTCAATTCTGATGGCTATTTGTGTATTTGGATTAAAAATGGTAATACCGAATCCTCTTTATCAACTGATATTCGGAATAAGTAGTGGAGTTATTTTATATTTAGTATTTCTTGTCATTCTAAAGGAAGAAGAAGTCTTTGTATTTTTTAATAAAATAAAAGATAAAATCTTACAAATAAGAGGTAACTAGAATGTCAGATACCTTATTATCAATAATTGTAATTACATATAATCAGGAACAATATATAAAACAGACTATAGAAAGTATCATAAATCAAAAAACAGAATATAAATATGAACTTTTAATAGGAGACGATTGTTCTAAAGATTCAACAAGAGAAATACTAAATGACTATGCACAAAAATATCCTGATATTATAAAACCAATATATAATGAAAAAAATCTCGGTGCAGTCGGCAATTATTTTAATGTTCTAAAGCATTGTTCAGGAAAATACATAATGGAGTGCGGTGGCGATGACTGGTGGTTTCCTGAAAAATTAGTAAAACAAATTTCTTATATGGAATCTAATCCAAATACAGGAATGTGTTATGGAAAAGCAAAATGTTACGATGAAAATGGTAATTCTTTAAATTATGAGGTAGGTAATTCCATAAACTCATTAGAAGAATTATTAAGTATTAATCAAATCCCAGCTTGTTCTGTATGCTTTAGAAAAGAATTAGCAGATAAATATATAATTGACATTTCACCAGAAAATAAAATGTGGAGAATGGAAGATTATCCGATGTGGATTTGGATGATGAAAAACTCAAACATTCATTTTATTGATGATTATTTAGCCGCATATAGAATTATTACAGATTCTGTTTCCCGATCGAGCAATATTGAAAAACAGATATCATTTGAAGAAAACACCTGGGAGATCAGAAAGTTTTTTGCAGAAAAATATGGCATAAATATAAAAACTTTTGACAGAGAACAATATCGAAACGAATTGCTTTATTCAAAACTCTTAAAAAAATATGATCCACAGACAGCTTCTGAACTTAAGAAAACAATCAAATGTAATTCAATAAAAAATATATTTAAATATATGATTCTTTCATCCAGATTGCTATTTAATGTTTATAGATTTTTTAAAAATCGATAAATGAATATTATATGTTAGTGCTGCGAATTTATTTTTGAGCACTAACATATTTGAAGAATTTATTTCCAGTTATTTAAGCAATTAATTACATATTCAATTTGTTCATCTCTTAAACACGGACTCATAGGCAAACTCAATTCCTGCGCATGAATCTTTTCTGTTACAGGCAAACTAATTGAATTCCATTCTTTATAGCATTCCTGTTTATGAGGAGGTATAGGGTAGTGAATATTAGTTCCAATTCCATTTGATTCCAAATGCTTTTGGAGTTCATTACGTCGTTCACATAAAATTGGGAACAGATGGAAAACGTGCTGATTCCAGTCTGTGATCTTTGGTAGTACAATCTTTGGATTATTAATTCCTTCAATATACTTCTTAGCCACAGCTTTTCTTAAAGCTACGTCTTCATCAAGATGTTTAAGTTTTACATCAAGAATTGCAGCCTGAATTTCATCTAAGCGGCTGTTGCGACCACAGTATTGGAAAACATATTTTTTCTGACTGCCATAGTTTGCAAGACTACGAATTGCTTTAGCAAGTTTTTCATCATTTGTTGTAACGGCTCCGGCATCTCCTAAAGCTCCAAGGTTTTTTCCAGGGTAAAAACTATGACCCGCAGCGTCACCAATAGAACCTGTTTTTTTACCATTAAAGATACAACCGTGAGCCTGAGCATTATCTTCAATAAGCTTAAGATTATATTTTTTACAAAGTTCACCAATTTTATCCGTGTATGCACACTGTCCATATAAATGAACGATTGTAATAGCTTTTGTTTTGTCTGTAATTTTAGCTTCAATAAAAGAATCATCAATTTGATAAGTATTGATATTCGGTTCAACTAAAACTGGAACAAGTCCATTTTCTGTGATTGCAAGAATTGTTGCGATATAAGTATTTGCAGGAACAATTACTTCATCTCCAGGTTTCATTACTCCAAGTTCAATATAGGCACGGAAAATCCATACAAGCGCATCTAATCCGTTAGCACAGCCTACACAATATTTAGTGCCAATGTAATTTGCATAATCGCTTTCGAATTTTTCGTTTTCTTTTCCCTGAAGATACCAGCCGCTGTCTATAACTCTTAATGCTGCTTCGTGTATTTCTTCTTTGTATTTATCTGTTACATCTTTTAAACTTAAAAATGGTACTTGCATAAAATAGAATTCTCCATAAATTATTTTTTTATAGGTTTAGCTGGATTACCTACCCAAACTTCACCAGCTGGAACATCTTTTGTTACGACGCTTCCAGCTCCAATCATTGCATTTTCGCCAATTGTAATACCACACAAGATAGTTGCATTTGCACCTATACTGGCTCCTTTTTTTATAATTGTTCTTTGCAGTTTCCAATCAGGATTTTTTGAACGAGGATATAAATCATTTGTAAAAGTAGCATTTGGGCCTATAAAAACATTATCTTCTACGGTAATGCCATCCCAAAGTTGAACTCCACTTTTGATAGTAACATTATTTCCAATAGCAACATCATTTTCCACTAATGAATTTGCACAAATATTACAGTTTTCACCAATTTTTGCATTTGGAAAAATTACACAAAACTGCCAAACAATTGTTGAATCTGGAATTTTCGCTTTACAGTCTGATAATTGATGAATCATAAACTAAGCCTTTAATGATTTTAAGAAATCATCATAATTTCGAATGTATTCATTCTCATCATAATGTTCACTTGCGAGAACAACTAGTTTACAGCCGTAAGAAAAGTCATGCATTTCACGCCACATGTTTTTGCCAATATATAAACCGACATCTGGACGATTTAATAAAACCTGTTCTCTGCGTTCTCCATCATCAAGAATAAAACGGCAGGCTCCATCCATTGCAATTATGATTTGTTCAAGATTTTTATGTGCATGAAAACCACGGGATTCATTAGGAAGTGTATCAAACATATAATATACACGTTTGATTTCAAAAGGAATATCTTTTAAAGCTTCAATAGCTATGAGTTTACCACGTTTATCGCCATGAACCGGCATATCAATTAATTTGTAATTCATTATGATTAATTTTAACATAATTGTTATTTTATGTCTATTTTTGTGTGATTTTATACTCTTCCAGAAATTATGTAGAGACAAATAAAAGCATGATTACAAATAGAAGAAATTAGGAAATATATTAGAAATTATATTTCATTGATAGTTTCATATTAAAATTATTCTTATCAACTTCTTTATAATTTCGATTTACAACAAGAACATAGTCAAAGCCTGCATTTATTGATAATGCATTTGTACAAAAATAAATGGTATTAACTCCAATACAAAAATAAGTCTCAAAGTTTGCATACCATTCTTCGGAAATGTTGTCAGCAATATCATTTACAGCCAGACTATAAACAGAATTATTATTAGGACAATATCTGTGAAATTTTATAGCTGTATAACCTTTGGGATAATAAATTTTATACTGTATAAATTGACTGTTTCCTGCCCAGCATGAAGCTGCCCCCAGAATTTGACCTTTATGCGTAAATCCTTGTCTCACAAATCCATGACCATAATAACCAATATAAGGCCATTGTAATTGAAAATCCTGCGACATCTCAAAATCATTGCATTCTATATTTAATTCACTTTTTAATCCAAACGGAAATGGAATGTTCTGTTTAAAACCAATTGTATAAATTGCTGAGTGGAAAGAATTAGTTTGTTCATTAGATGTAAAATCATCAATACCATATTCACCATAAATTGAAAATCCAACTTTCTGAAAATTCCAATTTAGGAAAATAGCAACTTTCTGGTCTTCATCATTTCCACTTGATGATCTGGCATTTTCTTCAGTATCTGTGAATAATCTAAAGATATATTTTAAATTATCTGTACGCCAGTAAGTCATAAAAATCCGATTTATTCCAATAGTAAAATCTGGAATAAAAGAAGGTGAATAACTTGCTGATAATTCACAAAGCATTCGATCATTATTATTTTCATTTAAATCAAAATATTTTGATTCTTTTAATTGTCCTACCCAAAGACGACCTTCAATATATCCGAGACTCCATTTTAAATATGGAATTATTACTTCTGTTTTTCTTATTCCTAAATCAAGTTTAAGATATCCGGGTGCATTGTTACTTCCAAGCATTGGATTTATATAAGAGGGACCAAGCCATGGATTTTGTGTTCCAAAACCTAAAGTAAAGGTATTCCAGCTCCATCGTATTTCAGAATCACCCCAGTCATAATTCCAAAAGGCTTCATCTCCATAACGTTGAACAAAATCAATTTTATGATTAACTGTTCTGTTCTTAAATGAATAAGAATATGGATTCGGATAAACATCAGGATTTGTTTCAAACTCCTGGTTCTCCATCCAGCTCACCTGCGGTCTAACCGTCACCTCAAATCCATATCCCTCAAGCCGCACTCCAGCCGTAAGCGCTGTATTATACCCGCGTCCCTGCCACAAAGCACCGTCGTTCTGTCCATAAGGAACCGCAGTATTATAACTGTTAAACCATTCCGGCCCATAAACTTTAGCGGTAATTTTTTGTTTTAAGCCTTTTGTAAACCAATTTTCAACAGGAGAAGAAGATTCCCAGAGTGTATAAGTTGTTCCAAGGTTATTATTTTTCCAGATATGTGCATCGCTTTCTTTTCTGGAAACTGAAACCTTAGAAAATGTTCCGTCTTCATTTTCTTCAAAAGATTCTACATCAGAAAAAATCCAAACATTATCACTAAGCGTTCTGTAACCAAGAGTAGGGCATTCAACAATCCCCGTGAGTGAGAGAAAATCGTAATATTCTTCTTCGATTGATTTTAAAGCTTCTTGTGAATAAACAGATGAAATTACAAAAATAATAAGAAATACTAAAAATCTTTCCTTTTTATTTCTCAATAAATCGTTCACCCTTAATAAATTTTTCAAGACTTACTTTCCAGTCAGGAAGTTTAATTTTAAGCTCGCGGCAGATTTTATCCTTACTCAAAACTGAATAAGCTGGTCGCTGAACCTTCGCCCCATATTCTTCCGTTGTGCACGGTTTCACATCGCATTCTTGTGTGATGCGTCCGTACTTCCTTCCCAGCCGGTATATTTCCGTAGCAAATTCATGCCAGTTGGTCTGCCCGCCGTTAGTAAAATGATAAATTCCAAAAGCCGGAGCACTGTGTTTTCCAAAAGCTTCAGTTGCTTTGTCTGCTTTTTCAATAATCTTCAAAATTACAGCCGCTAAATCCAAAGCGCATGTTGGAGTTCCTTTCTGATCATTTACAACCTTAATCTGATCATGAGAATTCATCAGTTTTGTCATTGTATAAACAAAGTTCTTTCCGTCAAAACCATAAAGCCAGGCAGTTCTGAGGATATAATACTGAGTCATTTCTTTCTGAATTGCATCTTCACCGGCAGATTTTGTCTTGCCATAAACGCCAAGCGGTTCTTTTTCCATTTCTTCAGTGTAAGGCTCTTTTCCCTGACCGTTGAAAACATAATCCGTAGAAATATGAATCAGTTTTGCACCGATTGAACGTGCAGTTCTTGCAATTTTAAGTACACCTGAATTATTAAGTTTATTTGCAAGTTCAACATCTTCTTCAGCTTTATCAACATTTGTATAAGCCGAGCAGTTTATAATCCATTTAATGTGCTTGTCGTTACTTGAAGTATCAAGATAAGTTGATGTTTCCACAGATTTTACAAAATTCATCAATGCATCTGCATCTGTAATATCAACGTCTTTATCAGTTCCAACCCAATTATATTTTTTTTCATCAAGCTGTCGAGCAACTTCGCTTCCGAGCATTCCTTTACAACCAATAAGCCAGATCATAATTCCTCTTAAATCTTTGTAAATATAAAATTACAGAATGTTTTAATTCTGTTTATAAATGAAGTTTCAATTCTTTCGGTGAAGAATGGAATTCTTGGGGCATTTACACCGCCGATTCCATAAAGAATCCAGTTTTCTCCGTCATTAATCAAAACAATACATATTTTAAGTTTTTTAGGCCATACACAGTCAAATTCATCAAAATAACGAAGTTTATTGTTATTTACCGCTGAATAAAAAACTGATTCTTTTGATTTTTTCAAAATGATAGTTTCATGAATAATTCCAAACGGAGTCATTTCAAAATCAGCCTGAATCTCTTTTTCTAAAAGTTTTTCATCGTTAGTTATGATATTTTCAGAAACGATTTTTGCTGAATCATAAAGATTATACCAGTCTTCTGCGCGAACAGAATAATAAGGAATACCTTCATAATCAGAAACGTTATACAAAAGTTTTTCCAGCACATCAGGAAGATTTTCATTGCCTTTATAAGGTTTTATCTGAATGATTTCTGCAAGATATTTTGGATTTAATGCTTTTATTTCTGCAATTAAGTCATCGGCTTCTGGATATAAGCCTGAATTAAGGCACATTCTTTTTTGAAAAGCAATATT
>JAEEGL014032039.1_pt1 | contig 22955 bp, 14 predicted proteins | sample 9134231 | NCBI WGS metagenome assembly JAEEGL01 (sample SAMN16246548, study PRJNA631951) | gut metagenome | biome: gut microbiome; feature: rumen; material: fiber-attached | host: Bos | place: Iran: Karaj | collected 2018-10 | reverse complement strand
AGGAGCAGGCAACGTAGGTGCTACGTGCGCTAACGTGCTTGCATTTAACGAAGTAGCCGACGAGGTTGTAATGCTCGACATCAAGGAGGGCGTTTCGGAAGGCAAGGCAATGGACATGATGCAGACGGCTCAGCTTTTGGGCTTCGACACCCGTCTCACCGGCTGCACCAACGACTATTCGCAGACCGCTAATTCTGACGTAGTGGTAATCACATCCGGCATCCCCCGCAAGCCCGGCATGACCCGCGAGGAACTCCTCGGCGTTAACGCTGGCATCGTGAAGAGCGTTGCAGAGCAAATCCTCAAATATTCGCCCAACGCCATCATCATCTGCATCTCAAACCCGATGGACACGATGACATACCTCACGCTCAAAGCCCTCGGCCTCCCCAAAAACCGTGTTATCGGCATGGGCGGCGCGTTGGATAGTTCGAGGTTCAAGTATTTCCTCTCTCAGGCTCTTGGCTGCAACGCCAACGAGGTGGAAGGCTTTGTAATCGGCGGACACGGCGACACCACGATGATTCCTATGGCTCGTTTTGCCACATACAAGGGCATGCCCGTAAGCAACTTCCTCTCCGCAGAGAAGATTGAGGAGGTTGTGAAATCTACCATGGTGGGCGGCGCAACCCTCACCAAATTCCTCGGCACGTCGGCTTGGTACGCACCGGGTGCGGCAGGAGCATACGTTGTGGAGAGCATCATCCACGACCAGAAGAAGATGATTCCTTGCTCTGTATTGCTCGAAGGCGAGTACGGCGAGAGCGACCTCTGCATCGGCGTTCCCGTAATCCTCGGCAAGAACGGCATCGAGAAGATTGTGGAACTCAACCTCAACGACGACGAGAAGGCCAAGTTTGCAGCAAGCGCACAGTCGGTTCGCGGCAACGTTGAAACCCTCAAATCGCTCAATCTCGTGTAATTCACGTTAACATCAGATTATAATAAAAATGGACGTACATCAAATAAATGAGTGTGCGTCCATTTTTTTTTGCCATTAAATTTGCAACAATAAAAATTAATTATTATAATTGCAGTTGTAAATCCTAAAAAAAGACAAGCCATGAAAAAGAGCATAGAAAAACTCATACCAAAGATTCAGGATTTTCTTGATACACAGCCAATTAACAAAGCGTGGCTGTTTGGTTCGTGCGCTCGTGGCGAAAACAAACGCAACAGCGACGTAGATCTTTTGGTGCAGTACGACAAAGATGCCAACTTGTCACTGTTTCGTATGATAGAAATAATGAACAATTTGGAAGACATCATCCACAAGCCTGTGGACCTTGTAGAAGATGGTAGGCTGATGTGGTTTGCTGTAAAAAGTGTTAACAAAGATAAAATACTAATCTATGAGAGAGGAAATAAGAAATGTTGGTCGCCTCGATCACATGCTTCAAGCAATCAACGTGCTGTTGGAGTATAGGGACAAATACCCTGAAAAGACAATCCAGGACGACCCGATAATTTTCTTTGGTTTTGTAAAACACCTCGAAATTATCGGAGAAGCCGCGTATAAACTTACGTTAGATTACAAGGAAAAACATACGGAAATCACATGGAGAACTGTCGAAGGATTGCGACATGTATTGGTGCATGGGTACTACAAAATTGACAAAACCACCATTATGAGAATACTCAAAGAGGACATAGAACCCCTGAAACCAATTATCCAAAAACTCTTTGACGAGGAATTGGAAAAACATAAAGACGAAGTGTAATACAAATCCCCCCGCACATCGCTACAAAGACGCTGATGTGCGGGGGGATGATTTATGATAAGAATTATTTTTCTTCCTTCACCAGCAGAAGTTCCACCCTCCTATTTAATGCCCTTCCTTTGTCGGTCTCGTTGCTCGCCATGGGGGTTGACATGCCGAATCCCTTGAAACTAAGACGCTTGGCATTGACGCCGGTTTTCACCAAGTGGTTATATACAGCACGGCAACGTCGTTGACTGAGTGCCATGTTTGCCTCCACGTTGCCGATGCCGTCGGTGTGGCCGAGGAGTTCCACATTGTATTGCGGATATTCTTTGAGAAACTCGGCAAGACGGCTGAGGTAAGTTTGCAGATGGTCGGAGAGTTGCGAGGAATTGAAGTCAAATTTGATGTCCTCCAATTCTATCGCGCCACCGTGTTTTTTAGCCTCGTCGCTGCTGCTCGTTGACTGGCTGCCAGATTTTTTCTTGAAATAATCTATGAACTCAATCTCCGTGGACGGCTTTTTCCTGCTCCAATCGTCATAGACCATGGTGGTGCCGCCAAAACGTGTGCTGTCGGTAACTACGGTAGTGCCGGTCTTGCCAAAGGGAACTGAGGTTTCTACAATCTGCGGTTTTGTGCGCGGGAATACTACCGGGTCAGGACGGGCATTTTGAGCGAGTTCGGCGCAATAGATGTCCCAGCCGCCAATACCGCTAAGCAACTTGGCAGAGAAGTAGATGCGCTGTCCGTCGGCACTAACTACGTATGCCACCTCGTCGCTCTCGGTGTTGAGGGGGTAGCCGATGTTTTTGGGCTTGGAAAAATCGCCGTTGTCCTCCAAACGCGAGTGGAAAATGTCGAAACCGCCCACGCCACCATGTCCGTTGGACGAGAAATACAGGGTCTTGCCGTCGCAGTGCATGAAAGGCGTCTTTTCGTCAAACTCGGTGTTGATGGTGGGGCCGAGGTTGACGGGCGCGCTCCAAGCCATGTCTTCGGTTTTGCGAGTAACCTTGTAAAGGTCGTAGCCACCATAGCCACCAGGACGGTTGGAGGCAAAGTAAAGGACGTTGCCGGTGGGGTCTATAGACGGCTGACCATCAAAATATTCGGTGTTGATGGTGTTGCTAAGTTTTACCAACGGCTGCCACTCGCCATTGTCGTTGCGGCTAAAATGGATGTCGCAATCGTCGCCCTGACAGATGGTTATGTAAATAATCCTGTTGTCGATGGAGAGCGATGCGCCGCCCTGGAGGTCGCCCATGTTAAAAGGTGGTCCCATCTTGACACCCGGATTAAAAACTTCGCCTTCCTCGTCAATACGGTTCAAGGTGCTCATCATAAGTTCCTCTATTGCAGTGCCGTTGCGCCTGCCTTGGCGACGGGTGTAGAGCAAAATCGTACCGTCGTGCGACATCAGCGGCAAAAATTCGTCGTCCTTGGTGGCGACATCCCTCAGCATCTTCGACTCAAACTTAATCGGGTGCGCCATGATGTCTTCGTAGTCGCTAATCATCGAAAGACGCTTCTTGGCGCGAGGTACGCACGATGCGGCGGGGAGGTCGCTGTTGATAAAATTGGTAAGCAACGTCTTAGCCATGTCGTATTTGCGCGAGAGGTAGTAACACTCGCCCAAAAGGAACATGGCGCGGCTACTGTCGTACTTGTTGCAGGCATTGTAACTCTGTTGCAAATAAGACGACGCGCTCTTGGCATAGTCGAAAGCCTCCTTTTGCTCAAATCTTATCTGCGCGTCCTTCATTCTATCGAGGTAAAACTCGCCCACGATGAGCGATGCCTGGTAATAGTCTGGGGCAACACTTACGAGGTTTGCCAACGACTTGATGCCGAGTTCCTTGTCGGTCTCCATTTGGGCGCACGCCTCGGCATAACGCTTTTGCAAGTCCTTGGACTTGATGGTGGGACAATTGCTCTGCGCCATCATCACAGACGGAGCGGCAACGAGTGCTAATATGACAGCAAGTTTGTTTTTCATGATTAGTCGTTTGTTTTTATTTTATGCTTTCCGCTTTTTGGTTTGCCTCTGCATTGATTTTGTCAGCCTCCTTTTGAGCGGTGGCAACGAGTTGGTCGCCCTTCTTCTCCGCCTCCGTAACAAGCGCGTCTGCCTTGGCGTTGGCGGCGTCGAGGGTCTTGTCTGCCTCCTTGGTGGCTTTTTTGATGGATTCGTCGGCGGCTTTCTTGGCGGCGGCTTTGGCTACGGGGTTGGTGGCCTTGGCAACGAGTTTGTCGGCCTCTTCCTGTGCCTTCTGCACCGCCGCGTCGTGCGCTTTCTGAGCCTCTGCCTTCGATTTGTCGGCGGCGGTGCGGGCTTCCTTCACTAATTTTTCCTTCTGCGACTTTGCCTCCGCCACCAGTTTGTCGGCCTTTGCCTTTGCGTCGGCGATTATCTTCTTTGCCTCGTCAGACATTTTGCCCTTTACCTCGGCAATTTTCTCGTCAACCACCTGTTTCAAAACATCTGTGGCGGAGGTCGAAAATCCCGTCAACTTGGGGTCGGTAACTGTGCCGCCGATTTTTGCCAAAACGTTGATGGTGCTTGCCGCCTCGCTGCCAACGGCCTTGCCGAGAAGACTGTTTGCGATTGTACCTGCAACTGGTATGCCAACACTCATGTCAAGGCTCTGGTCGAGACCGAGTTTGCCAAAGAACGTGCCTTCGATGTCGCTGATTTTGAAGGCGGTAGAATCCACGTTGACCGTGCCGTCTATAATCTTGAAGCCAAGGTCGAGGCTTTTCATGGTCGGGTTGGTGAGTTTGCTGTTGTTTGACGCCTTGCCAATCAACTGGAACACTTTGGAATCCTTGATGCTTATCTCCTTGGTAATAAGGCGACCGCTGCCGTTTACTGTGTTGTAAATGGGATTGAGGTAGGCGTCCATGTCGCTCTTGAAATCTACCTTTGCCGAGAGTGTGCCGTGCGTGGATTTTGCGATTGGCGCAAGGCGTTCCACGGTGTTAAAAGTGTTGGCGGCTTTCTGGATGTTGATGTTGTTGAGGTCGAGTTGGAGATCCACTTTGGGATGGCTGGCATTTGAGCCGTCGTAGAGACCGCTGCAAAGCGTCGAGCCGCCGAGCATGTCAAATTTGAGGTTTTGGAGTGCCGCAACGCCTTTTTTCAGACCGACGCGGCCGCTAAGGTTGTCGATTACGAGCGAATCGTACAAAATTTTGCCGATGCTTGTATTGAGTGCAAAATCGATGTTGGTTGGGATTTCGGGGGCTTCGGTGGCGGTTTCGGTTGCGGATGCTGATGCGGCGGGCGCGGATGCTGTTGCGGCTGCCGGCTGCGAATGGTCGTAGGAATATATGTCGTTGACATCCAAGAGGTTGCTCTTGAAATTAAATGTCGCCTTCAACGTGCTGTCGGCAAAGACATACTGGAAAATGTTGTCTATCTTGCCGTTCAGTGCGAAATCCGATTTGCCGAGGTTCATGTTGAGGTATTCGAGGTTGCCCGCCTGCGGTGATATAATAAGGTGTGCCTTGTGGATGTCCACGGGCGGCAGGTCGGTCATAACAGTCCTAAAATTGGCAAGCGTGATGTCGCCCTCGGCTGCAAACTTGTCGTAACGCTCTTGTTCGATGTCCGAAAGGTTGCCCTTGAAGGAAAGACCCGCCTTGACGAGTCCGGCAATGGTCATGTCGTCCAATGGCACTACGTCTTTCACGATGCCGAGGTCGATGTTGGCGTCCACGTGTCCGTCCAACGAAATATCCTTGGCGGAGGTCTGCACTAACACCTTGGCATCCACGGGGTTGTCGCCCATTTCGAGGTGAAATTTCTCCACGTCGATATTGATGCTGTCGAGGTTGCCGGGGCATTTGACATGTGCGTCGATGTTGATGTTTTCGGCGGATTTGGGCAGGTCGGGGTACTGGAAACGGGCGTTGTCAACAATGAAATCCAACCAGAATTTCGGGAACGAAACCGCGTTGAAGTTGCCCTGCGCCCCGCCGTCGAAACTAAACTTGCCCGCTGTCTTCACGCCTTCCAAATCCTTGGCGTACTCCGCCGGAATCATGCTCATGACACTCAGGAAGTCGGTGTTCTTGGCTCCAAACTTCAAATCCATCCTTACATTGGTGTCTGGCACGGCAATCCATCCGTCGAGTGCGAGGCCGAGTTCGTTGATGCGGAAAAGGTTTTCTTTGAAAGTGAATTTCATGTTCTGCATGTCGGCGTCGAGGTCGGATTTGAGGCTTACAACGGCGTCGTTGATGTAGATAATCGGGCCCATGCGGACGTTGAGTTTTGCGATGTCCATCAGCGCGGAGAGGATGGTCTCCTTGTCGGAGAGGTCGCCGCGAAGGTCGAAGTTCAAGTGGTCTATCAGCGCGTGAACGTCCGTTACCGAGTCGGTGTAGGTAACGTGCAAATTGTTGACTTTCAGTTTTTTGAGAGCCAACGCAAACTTGGTTGCCACTGTGTCTTCTTCTTCTGCGGCGGGCGTTGCTTCCGCGTCGTCGGGCATGGAGATGTCGTAATTCGGCTTGCCCTGTTTGGTAACGATGATGTTTACCTTCGGGTTGTTGAGTTCCACAGACTTCACCTTGATTTTGCCGCCAAAAAGCGACATCACGTTCATCGTCAATTCAAAATTGTCGAACGCCGCCAAAGTGTCGCCCTTAAACTCTTTGCGCCCTACTACCGACACGTCGTCCAGCACCACCGTTGCGCCGGGGAAGTTGGAGAGAAGGCTCAGGTCGAGGTTGCCGATGTTGATGTCGGCGTCCACATAGTTGCCAGCCACGTCTGTTACTACCTTCAGGACTTTGTCCTTGAAGAATATTGGTATTATAATTAGCAATATCAAGATTGCCAACATCGTGAATCCGATGATTTTTACTATTTTTTTCATGGGAAAATCTTTTATAATTTGCGAGCGAAATTAAGAAAAAATTTCGTATTGTTAAAAAATTTGGTGTTTTATTTGTATTTTTGTAACGTAAAAATTAGTAGAAAAAAAATGTCTGAACTTCTCCTTAGTACAGCATATATGCCCAACTTGCAGTATATCAGGGCGATAGCCATGTCTGGCGCGGCAATGGTGGAGCAATGGGAAACCTTCCCCAAGCAAACCTATCGCAATCGTTGCGAGATAGTTACAGCCGGCGGGCGGATGACTTTGACCGTTCCCGTCGTCAAGGCGTGCAGCCATCAACTGACCCGCGACGTGAGGATTAGTTACGATACGCCGTGGCAGAGTAAGCATTGGCAGGCGATAAAGTCGGCATACGGCTCGTCGCCGTTCTTCATGTATTTCAAGGATGAGTTGGAGCCGTTTTACAGGGAGCGGACTGAGTTTTTGCTGGATTACAACTGCAAGATTCTCAACACGTTGCTGTCTATCTTGGATATCAAAGCCAACATCTCTACCACCTCCGACTACATCCGCGAGGGCGACCCTCAATACCGCGACCTCCGCAATGTAATCCACCCCAAAGTAAGGCAGGAGCAGGGCAAGGATTTCTACGATGCTACGCCATATCCGCAGGTCTTTGACTCGCGGATGCCGTTTGAGAGCAATCTGAGCGTGATTGACGCCATTTTTAATAATGGAAAACTTGAAAATTGAAAATGAATTACAAGATTAAGTTTTATATACCATTGATAATAGCGGTGGCGATGCTGCTGGCGGTAACGCTGCCGGTGTTGGGGCTGCCGTATTGCTACAGCGAGACGCAGTTGCTGGGCGATTCGATTTTTTTCTTGAAAAACAACGGCATCGGTTTGGTCTTCAACCATGACACTGTGGAGTTGCCCGACTTGTTTTCGCTTATATTCTCGTTGTTTGCGCGGTTTGTATCATGCCAACCTATTGTGCTTCACCTGTTTGCGATGGTGTTCCCGGCATTGGCGATAGTGGCGGCGTACAAATTTGGCAAATTTTTCTTTTCGGTGCAGGCTGGCGTTATTGCCGCCTCCATAATGGTGGTGCAGAATGTTTTTCTCGCTCAGAGCGGACTCGTATTGCCTATTATGATGCTGAATGTCTGCATTTTGGGCGGGATGTATTTCTTTTTCCGCGAAAGGTATGGTCTCTGTGTTACCCTGATGTGCGCCGCCACACTTACAGATATTACTGGCTTGGCTGCGTCGGTGTATCTGCTGGTGTCGTATTTCCGCATCAAATATCGCGAGTGGACTATCAACAACAGCCTTCTGATGGCGTTGCCGATAGCGTTGTGGCTTGTATATCAGTTTATCAGCCTTGAAGTATGCGGCATATTTACGGTACGCCATTTTGATTTTTCGCTGCAAAACTTTGCCGAAAATGCTTGGTTTGTCTTCATCGCCCAGCACCGTTGGGCTATGACGGCGGTGTTGGTGGCGGTGCTTGCGGTCAATATTGTCAACAAAAACATGCTCTATTTCGTCAAGGAAATGGCGTGGAAAGGCATGACGATGTTTGCGCTGATGTTTGTAATAAATTCGGTAATGTCGCCGGAGGAGAGTTGGAATCTCGTGCCGGTTTCTATTCTGGCGGTGTTTTCGGGGTGCGCGATTTCCACACTGCACACGAGTTATTACAGCAAATACATTGTGGCGTGTGCGATAATTGCGGTGAGCGCGTTGGGTGTTACGCAGCGCAAAAGCGTTGGCGACGCATACGTCAACTACAAATCGAAGGTGAAGGTTGACCAAAAGACCGTGGAACTCGTTGTAAAAAGATACGATGAAAATACGTCCATCCTTTGCGACAATTATTTTGCCAAGTATCTTACTAACAGAAACTTCGGCTATGTAGATGGCGCGATGTCATACGATTGCATCTCCCCCACCGATACCACCAAAATACCGCAGATTGCAATATATAGCAGTTTTGCGCCCGACGCCCGCCTCATCCTCCTCCGCAACGACGCAACTTTCGAAAAAATGCACACTATATATATAGGCGTGTATGAGGATGAGATATTGCAGAAAAAATAGAGGGGGAAATGAAATCGCCGTGGATTTTTCATAAATTATTTCCTAAATTTTTTGCTGACCTTTCGATTTTTTTATATAAATTTGCGCTGCACAATCAAACCAAACTATCGGCAATGAAAAGTACAAGTTTCTTGACAATAATACTTGCCTTCTTCACAGCCGCCGTGATAACGGGCTGTGGCGGTGGCATTTTAGGCGAAAAGATTAGCGAAGGAGTAATTACATACCACCTCGAATACCCCGACGGCGAGAGCAAGAGTTCAATAGTGATGATGCTCCCGTCGCAGATGACTATGTCCTTCAAAAACGACAACACCGCGACGCTCATCAAGGGTTTCGCAGGATGTTTTATACTGAATTTTATAGGCGACTACACCCACAAGTGCAACAAAACAATGCTCTCGGTGGGGTTTGACCAACGGTATATGCTCGTCTCTGATTTTGGCGAGCCGCCTTTTGGCACGTACCGAATGTCTGACATCCAGATAGCCAAGACCGACGACACCACCTCCATCTGCGGCTATCTCTGCCACAAAGCGGTCGGCAAAAGCGAAAAGTGCGGCAGAAACTTCACATTCTGGTATACCAACGACATCGACATCCAGAGCGACGCCATACTCTCGCCCGTCAAAATGCTTGGCGGCGTATTGATGGAGTTTGACGTGGAAATGATGGGCATCTACATGAAAGCCAAAGCAATAGAAGTGTGCCGCGAGGACATTGCCGACGATGTTTTCAAAGTTCCCGACGGTTTCAAGGAAGTGTCGCGCACCGAACTCGAAGACGTAATCCACTCTTTTGACGGCAACAACAATATTCCTCTCTAAAAAATTTGTCTTGAATTTCAGATGTCTTGATGTTCCTTACATTTTTTACTTCAAACTTTGCTTCGGCAAGTAGGTACTTGTTTTTGGCCATACATACCAGCACGTCTGCCGATGCTTTTTTGTTGGTTTTGTTTTTCTTAGCCAATCTTTCTTGAACTTTGTCGAGCGCGACAGCCTTGTCATTATCAGAAAATAATTTTGGTGTTTTGCAAAAAAAAATTCTAAAACCACCCCTCCCCGTTCATTGCATCGAGAGCCTTGTAGTCGGTGCAATCCACAGTTACGGGCTGGATGGCGATGTAGCCGTTGTCGAGATGCCAGGTGTCGGTGTCGTGGGAGTCGGGTTCGAGGTCGTGGTATTCGCCGGTGAGCCAATAATATGGACGCTTGTTAGACGGGTGGTAATTCCTTACAAAATCCTCTATCCATTCGCCCTTGCCCTGACGGACTACCTTGATGCCCTTGATTTCGTCAATGGGAAGGCAGGGGATGTTTACATTAAGACACACAAAAGGCAGCGAACCGAGCCGCGAAATGGTTTTCTCGGTGATGATGGCGGCAAAATGCGCTGCGGCGGCAAAGTCGGCGTCGCTATTGAAACTCAGCAACGAAAACCCTATCGACGGTATGCCATGTATCGCGCCCTCCATCGCCGCGCCCATCGTGCCGGAGTAGAGGATGTTTACACTCGAATTGGAGCCGTGGTTGATGCCGGAGATTATGAGGTCGGGCTTGCGATCCATGATGCGGTAGAGGGCTATCTTGATGCAGTCGGAGGGCGTACCGGTGCATTTGTAGGCGCGGTCGGCATCGTCAAATTTGGACACCATGTACCACAGCGGCGCGTCCAAAGTTACCGCATGACTCTTGCCGCTCTGTGGCTTGTCGGGCGCCACCACCACCACCTCGCCAAAAGGGTGGATAGCCTTTACGAGTTCCTTGATGCCCTTGGCAAAGATGCCGTCGTCGTTAGTTACCAATATCAATGGCCTTGATGTAGTGTTGTCTTCCATGTCTCAAAAATTTTTTTACAAATATACAAATAATTCAAAATTTATTCCTATATTGCGCACAAAAAAATTACGAAAAATGAAAATCAAATACCTAATAGCCGGTGCATTGCTGACGTTGACGTTGGCGGGGACGGCAGATGTTGGCAATTGCCATCACAATATTAACACATTGAGCATCATGATTACCGACAACTACGACTACGCAAAGGCATGGCAGGAGGTGGCAAAATTAGACAACGCCTCACAGCCGCGCAAAGCCTTGGAAAAGGTTAAGGAAATCAGGCAGAACGCGCTGAAAGAGAAGAACTACCTACAAGTGTCGAAGGCGTTTATCCACATCATCGACTACTCCTCGCGCATAGAGGAGGAGGCCGATTGGAAGGAAGAAATCAAACTCCTCCGCTCCACCGCCGACAACGCGCCCGACGCTCCCAAGGCCTTCTTGCACCTTCTTACGGCGCGGTATTACCATATTTACCTTGGCAGCCAGGCGCGGCGGATACGCAACCGCTCCGAGGTGGAGAACGACCAATCTGACGACATCGCCACTTGGAGCACCACGAGGTTGCAGCGCGAGGCGGCAGACTTTTACCGCAAGGCTGTTGCCAACCCCAAGGCTACCCAAGCTGTGCCGCTCGACCAATGGAAGGACGCAGTAGTTACCTACGAAAACGGCAAAAGCAAATCCATCTATTGCAAAACCCTCTACGACTTCCTCGCCTGGACGGTAATCGACAATTATTGCGGCAACAACTGGCAGCAAGGCGATTTTAGCCACAAGGACATCGCGCTCGTGAGCGACGCAGACACCTTTGTAAACTTCGCACCCAAAAACGAGGACACTTGGTCGGAAGAAAACCTGCGCCTATCGCTCTACCAAGAACTCCTCCGCGCCCACCGCAACGACAATACGCCGCTCGCATTTGCCTTCACCGACATCCTGCGCCTCATTTATTACAAGGAGCATAGCATCAACGAGGACGCGGCAAACACGTACCTCAAAACGTTGGAGGGCATCGCTTCCCGTTATCCCAACGACCCGGAGATAACCCCCGCCGCCGCATATTACATCGCGCAAGAGTACCAAAACCGTGGCGACCTTAAAAAAGCGCACGACATAGCCGCCGAGGCTTACAAGAAGTTCCCAAAATCAACCACCAACTTCGGCGAGACCTGCAACACCCTCGCCCGCGAACTCGAAATGAAGTCCCTCTCTCTGCGCACAGAAAGCACCGTGGCTGTTGGCACGCCCTTCCCGATGCGGCTCGAATACACCAACCTCCCAAAAGTGTTCCTGCACATATATAAGATAACGGACATGTCGGCGTACAACAAAAACAGTTACGAACGCGCCGAATACATCAAGAAAAACCTTGAGGAGGTGCGCTCCATGGAAGTGGCTCTCATAGACAACAACGACTACAAGCCTCTCAACTCCGAAATCATCTTGGAGGGGCTTCCAATGGGTCATTATGTAATCCTTGGCAGCAACGACAACGACTACCAGCCCAAGAAATCGGACGTGATTTCGTACATGAAAATCCATGTGTCGAACATCGCCGTAGTTTTCCAGACCGAGAAGATAGGACACCGCAAATTTTACGTCCTCGACCGCACGACGGGGCGCGGCATTGGAGGCGCGGCGGTCAAGTTGTACTCCAACGACAAAGTAGCGTGGGAGACCAAAACAGACCAGAACGGCGTGGCAGACCTGGACATCAAGCAAGTGAACGTCCGCTATTGGAGCACCACAATGGAGGTGTCGCTCCCGGACGGCGACGAGGTGGAGTTTCACGATTATTTTTCGTACAGAGACCCCGACAACACCGCCAGGATTACCGCCAATTTCTTCACCGACAGAAAAATCTACCGCCCCGGTCAGACGCTCTATTACAAGGTGATACTCTACAAGGGCAACGGCAAGGAGGCGCAGGCTTGTGCCAACCTCAAAACTTCCATCGAACTCTACGACGTCAACCGCAAGTTGGTAGCGCGCAAGGACGTTACCACCAACGAGTTTGGCAGCGTACACGGCGAGTTTCAGTTGCCCGTGGGACTTGCCAACGGACGTTTTATGCTGAGAGAAAGCACCACCGGCACCACATATTATGTGAACGTGGAGGAGTACAAACGCCCCACCTTTGAGGTGAAGATAGACGCACCCAAGGGCGAGGTGAAACTCAACGACCGCGTAACCCTCACCGGCACCGCCGCCACATACGCCGGCACGATGATAGCCAACGCCAAGGTGCGCTACGAAGTAACCCGCATACCCGAATGGCGCGGATGGTGGTATTGGAATTATCTTCGCGAGGAAAAAATAATAGAAACCGGCGAAACCACCACCGACGACGACGGCGCGTACAAGATTTCCTTTACCGCCAAGCCCGACGTCAACGCCAAGGAAAGCGAATATTTGGTATATCAATACCGTGTAAAAGTGGATGTTACCGATACCAACGGCGAGACACGCGGCACTACCACAATAACGTCGGCGGGTTACAAGAGCATGTTCCTCTCTGTGTCGATGCCGTCGGGATTCAACGTGATGGACAAGGCAAAACTCGACGCCGCCAAGATTTATAGCGAAAGTGCCAACGGCAGCCCCCTCTCGGCGGACGTTACCGTAAAGATTTCGCGCCTTGTCAACTACGACAAACCGCGCTTAAACAAGCCGTGGCAGTCGTGCGACAATCCTTTGCCGGGCGTTACGCGGGAGATATGGGACAGCAAACTTCCCAACCTCGTATACTCCCAGTCCGACAACCAAATTGACAGCCTTGCCGTGGATAAGTTGCTGAAAACCATTCAGGTACACTGCGACGAAGGCGAAGGCAAGGTGGATTTGTCGTTCTTACAGAAGGAAGGTTCGGGACATTACCTCGTGGAACTCGAATCACAAGACCGCGAAGGCCGCCCCGTGAAATACCAACGCCGTTTCACCGTCTTTAACCCCAAGGAGAGCATCACCAAGGTAAATTCGGTGTTCTTCTTCGACGTGGAAAAATCGTCGTATGAGCCGGGCGAAACAGCCATCGTCAGGATTGGCTCCGCGCTCAGCGGATTGAAGGTGCGCTACCAGGTGCAATGCGGCGCGGACGTAGTGGAAGACGGCGTGAAGACCATAGACCAATCTGTGGAGCGCATTACAATCCCCATCAAGGAGAATATGAGGGGCGGACTTTCGGTGGTGATGTTCTACGTGCGAAACAACCATTACGAATCCATATCCGAAAGCATCAGCGTACCGTACTCAAACAAAAAGTTGACCGCCAAATTTGAGACCTTCCGAGACAAACTCTACCCCGGCGACACCGAAAAATGGAAAATCCGCATCACCGACTACCAACAGAAGGCAGTCCGTGCGGAGTTTGCGGCTACATTGTTTGACGCATCTGTCAATACTCTCGCGTCCAACTACTGGTATCTCAACGCATTCCAATCCAATTACAGTGGCAATTGGTACGGTTCGCAGACATTTGGCTGCACAAGCGCGAGCGAGTTTAAGGGCGAAGGCAACCACGCCCCGTACTCACATTTTTCGCTCTCGCATCCTACTATCAATTGGTACGGACACGCGCCGAGGTTTGGCGGCGGATTTTACAACGAGATGATGTTTGGTGCAGCGGTCAAAGGTGCGCGCAATATGGCTGTTACCGACGCCGCCCCGATGATGCTGATGAAATCTGCCGCCGTAGAATCTGCCCCGATGATGGCGGACATGGCGGAGGAGGCTGCGGACGAAGAAGTGCAGGCGGAGGCACAGGTGGCAAGCACCAACGGCGCAGACGAAGGCGGCGAGGATTTTTCTAACGCCGAAATCCGCACCAACTTTGCCGAGACCGCATTCTTTAAGCCCGATATTGTAACCGATTACAACGGCGACTTGTTCATAGAGTTTACCGTGCCGCAGAGCATCACCCGCTGGAAAATGCTCGGCATCGCCCACACCAAGGACATGGCTGTTGGCACGTTGACCAACGAACTGGTTACAAACAAGGATTTTAGCATCATTCCCAATCTGCCGCGCTTCATGCGTTGCGGCGACAAGGTGGAGATTCCCGTCAAGTTTTCCAACCTCGGCGACAACGACGTTGTACGCGGTCAAATCAAGATGGAAGTGCTTGACGTGGAGACCATGCGCCCGCTCAAACAATTTAAGATTTGGGAGCCGTTGCAGGCGTTTGAGGTGTTCAAAGGCAAGACGGAGGCTTCAAAATTTGTGGTTGACGTGCCGCAGTACGACAAGCCTGTTGCCATCCGCATCATGGGCGTAAGCGGCAATCGCAGCGACGGCGAACAGCACATTGTCCCCGTCCTCACCGACAAAACCCTTGTAACAGAGGCTCTTACGCTCTCCGTCCGTGGCAACGAAAGTCGCACTTTTGAGTTTAAGAACTGGACCGACAACACCTCCACCACAGCCGTGGACCACAGTCTTACCCTCGAATATTCCTCCAACCCCGCATGGTACGCTGTAAGTAGTTTGCCGTGGCTGTCGCAGAATCCGTATGATTGCTACGAACAGACATTCTCCAAGTTGTTTGCAAACTCGGTGTCGAAACTCATCCTCGACAACAATCCCGAAATCCCCACCATGCTCGCCAAGTGGACGGAGCAAAACAGCCAAGTGCTCACCTCGCCGCTGTTGAAAAACCAGGAGTTGAAAACCGTCCTCATCGACGAAACCCCGTGGGCTATCGACGGCGACAACGAGACCGAGCGTATGCACAATCTCTGCCAACTCCTCGATGCCAACCGCATTGCCACCGAAAACGAGAAGTTTATCAAGAAACTCGCTGAGGGTCAGATGAGTAGCGGCGCGTGGCCGTGGTTTGCCGGCATGGTAGAAAGTCCGTGGATTACGCAGCACATTGTGGCTGGCTTTGGCAAACTCCGCCATATCGGGGTTGACATCAAGAAAGACCCGCGCATTACCGAGATGATAGACCGCGCAATCCGTTACCTCGACGAGGAGGCAGAGAAGTATTACAACCTGTACGTCAAGAAATCCAAGACGCCCGGCTATTTTGGCTACCAATATCTGTATATGCGTTCGTTCTTCCCCGAATACAAGCACAGAAGCGGCAAGGAGGCATACGAATATTTCCTCAAATATGCCAAGGAACACTGGCAAGAGTTCGGCATATATTATCAGGCGGTACTCTGCACGGTTTTCAAGCGCACCGGCAACGAGAATGTCAGCAAGGCCATCATCGCCTCGCTGCAAGACCGCGCACAGCGCAGCGACGAGTTTGGCATGTATTTCAACGAGAATGTCAACGGTTTCCTGTGGCACGAAAACAACATCGAGACCCAGTCGTTGGTCGTTGAGGCGTTCCAAGAAATGGGCTTGAAGGACGAGGTGGAGGAGTTGAAGATTTGGCTCATCAAAAACCGCCAGTCAAACCGTTGGAGCACCACCAAGGCTACCACGGAGGCTTGCTACGCGATGTTCCTCTGCGGCAACAAAATCAAGGCGACGGAGCCGCTCTGCAAGATTATCATTGGCAACAAGAAGGCCGACACCAAAGACGCCGAGGCTGGCACGGGCTATTTCAAGCAATCGTGGCAAGCGCACGAGATGGACAAGAGCATGGCAAAAATCACCGTGGAAAATCCTAACCCGCACATCAGTTACGGCGCGGTATATCGTCAGTATTTTGAGGATTTGGACAAGGTGGTAGCCGCCGACAACAAACTCCAAATAGAAAAGCATCTCTATCTCAACGTGAAGGACAACACCGGCAAGACCGTTCTCCGCGAGGTTACTCCCGATGTGGCAATCCATCCCGGCGACAAGGTAACGGCGCGTTTCGTCATCCGCACCGACCGCGATCTCGATTACGTCCACCTCAAAGACATGAGGGCGGCGGGTTTTGAACCGCTCAACGTAATCAGCCGCACCAAATTCCAGGACGGCATGTTTTACTACGAGTCCACCAAGGACGCCAGCGAAAACTTCTTCATCGAGCATCTCAACAAAGGCACTTACGTCTTTGAGTACCCGCTGATAGCCGTCCACGCTGGCGATTTCTCCAACGGAATTGCCACGATTCAGTGCATGTACGCGCCAGAGTTTACGGCGCACAGCGGTGGAATGAGGGTGCAGATAGTGAGGTAAGGATCAAACTACAGACAAAAACAACCGAAAATTTCGCTGATGTTGGCGAAGTTTTCGGTTGTTTTTTGAGTAGTCAGGCGAGCCGCCTGCACTCCACCCAATTATTACAAATATCTCTCCACCACAATCCGGTCTGCCGGGGTGAGTTTCATATTGAGCAACTCCTCCTTGGTGAAGTAGCCCGATTCGGTGTGTTCTTTGAGGGTAATCTCGCCCTCAAAAACCGCCACCTCGTAGGGGTACAATGTGATGTGAAATTTTGGATAGTCGTATTCTACCGGCATATACTCTTTGAGGATGATGATGCTTACGCCAAGTTCCTCGTTGAACTCGCGGTGCAGACATTCGGTCTCAAACTCGTCTGCCTCCACCTTGCCGCCGGGAAATTCCCATTTGCCGCCCATGTACTTGTCTTCGGGACGGCGTGCCACAAAAAATTTGTCTCCTTGCCTGATGATGCCGCAACTTACTTTGCCCATATTTGTTGATTTAGTAGTGATTTGTTGGTTTAGTGATTTGACGATTTGTGGTCGTGCGTTTTTATCTTGATTTCGTTGGTGTGATATACGAGCGAATTTTCGGGGACGGAACTCGTGATCCACACGTTGCCGCCGATTATCGAGCCGCGTCCTATCACGGTTTCGCCGCCGAGTATTGTGGCGTTGGCGTAGATTATCACGTTGTCCTCCACGGTGGGGTGGCGTTTGGTGGACGCCAACTCCTTCCTCACCTGCAACGCGCCGAGCGTAACGCCCTGATAGATTTTCACGTTGTTTTTGATGACGGTGGTCTCGCCGATTACGATGCCCGTGCCGTGGTCTATGAAAAACGATTCGCCAATCTCCGCGCCGGGGTTGATGTCGATGCCTGTTACCGAATGTGCGTACTCGCTTATCAGGCGCGGCACTATCGGCACTCCTAACTTCTTGATAGCGTGTGCTATACGGTATGCTGTGATGGCAAAGAATCCCGGATACGTGATTATCACCTCCTCGATGCTTGCCGAGGCGGGGTCGAAGTCGCAGATGGCCTGCGCGTCTTTCATCAGACTATTGTATATGTCGGGCAACTGCGCGATAAATTGCATGCCGATACTTTCGGGCGATTCCTTGATTTCGCTCCGTACTGGCAACAGCATTACCGTTAGCAAGTTGCTCAGGCGGTACAGTGCCGATTCGTCTTCGGTGCAACACCTTGTCTTTCTTGCATTTATGGGAAACAGGATGTTGAAGCACTCCATCGTGAACTCCATGCCCTGTTTTTTGGACGGCTTGTCTATTGTAAGCCCGTCCTGCGCCTCGTGAAGCCGCCTGAGAACGTCGCTGATGATGTCTTCGCGGCTTTTTTGGTTGTTTGTCATTTTCTTTTAAAAAAACTATGCTGCAAATATAGTGATTTTTTAAGATTTTGATTACTTTTGCGGTATAAAAAATTAATGGTTTAGGAAAATGAACAATATTTTAAACACCAACTTCAACACCCTGTACATTTTTGCGGGTATGGTCTTATTGGAATTCATTGTATTTCTGATAATTGTGGCCAAAAAGAAACTTAACATCGTCCGCATCCTCCTCGCGGTGCTCACCGGCAACGCGATTACTACTGTGATGTGCCTCTTCCTTCCGGCTGCGGAGGCGGGCTTTGGTTATTATGCCTGGCTTGGCGTGGCGTATGCGCTCTCCACTGTGTTTGAGTGGCTCGTATATACGGGCTATTTCAAGGACAACGAGGTGCAGATCAGCAACGGCTATTTCATCGCAAGTGCTGTAATCGGCAATTTGCTGAGTTTTGGCGCGATATTCGCCCTCAACCACTTCAACGTGCCGGTATAAACGCCAATTAACGACAAAACCGCCTTGCGGCGGCTTGCTTTTTTCAACGAAAATTACCGGGAATTAAACAAAAATTACCGTCAATTTGTACGTCAATTATCGAAAATTTTTAGAGAAAATTGACGGTAATTGATGAAAAAATTGACGGTAATTTTTGTTTGAAAACCCCCGTCGCCGTTGGCGGCGGAGATTGTTGGCGTCTATCGGTGGTGCAACGTGTTGCCAGGATACTCGCGGAGGCCTTCTTCGAGGCATTTGAGTGCGCGGGTGAGGTCGTCGCAGTTGATGACGTAGGCAAGGCGTACTTCGTCGCGTCCGAGGCCCGGCGTGGCGTAGAATCCGGCGGCGGGTGCCATCATCACTGTCTGGTTTTCGTAACGGAAGGTCTCAAGCATCCAACGACAGAACACGTCAGAATCGTCGATGGGCAGTTTTGCCATTGTGTAGAAACTACCTTTGGGCATCGGGCTGCGCACACCGGGGATTTTGTTGAGACCGTTGATAAGGCAGTTGCGGCGTTTGACGTACTCGGCGCGAACTTCCTGGAAGTATTCTGCCGGGGTGTCGAGCGACGCCATGCCCACCAACTGTCCGAAATACGGCGGGCTGAGCCTTGCCATTGCAAATTTCATTATTGTGTCGAGCAATTCCTGATTCTTGGTAACTACAAAGCCGACCCTGATGCCGCACTCGCTGTAACGCTTTGATGTGCTGTCGATGAGGATTGCGTGTTGTTCCAATCCGCCCATCTGCATTATGGAGATATGGCGCGTGCCGTCGTAGCAAAAATCGCGGTAAACCTCGTCGGAAATCACGTACAGGTCGTATTTCAACGCCAGGTCGCGGATTTGCAGCAACTCGTCGAGCGAATAGAGGTAGCCCGTCGGGTTGTTGGGGTTGGAGATGAGTATCGCCTTGGTGCGGGGCGTGATCACCTTCTCAAATTCGCTGATGGGAGGCAGGGCGAATCCGTTGTCAAAATTGGACTTTACCGGCACCACCTTGATGCCCGCCATCGCCGCAAAACTGTTGTAGTTGGTGTAGAACGGCTCCGGGATGATGATTTCGTCGCCGGGGTTCATGCAACTCATCAGTACGTAGATGAATCCTTCCGAACCGCCAAATGTTACCATTATCTGGTTGTAATCGACGTTGATGCCGATGGAGTCGTAATACTTGGCGAGTGCGCGGCGGTACGACTCGATACCCGCTGAATGACAGTATTCTACAACTTTTCCGTTGTACTTCTTCAACACTTCGAGAGCCTGCTCCGGCGTGTGGATGTCGGGCTGTCCGATGTTGAGGTGATAGACTTTAACGCCGGATTTTTTGGCCTGTTCGGCGTATGGTACGAGTTTCCTGATTGGCGAGGCAGGCATCAACTTGCCTATCTGCGATATTTTGGGCATTTTGTTTTGTTTCTGATTTTCAGTTTTTTACTTATTCTGTGTGTATTGTACGCTGCCTTTTATAGACAGTACTACGGGACTGTTTTTGGCATTGGAATACACCGTTATCGTCTTGGAGAAGTTGCCGATGCGGTTGCTGTCGTACTTCACCTTGATGATGGCGCGTCCTTTGCTCGGTATCGGCTCGCGTGGCCACGACGGGGTGGTGCAGCCGCAAGACGTTGATACGTTGTTGATTACGATAGGCTCTTTTCCTGTGTTGATAAATTCGAAGTCATACGACACGTCGGAGCCGCTCGCCACTGTCCCAAAGTTGTGGTCGGTGTATTTGAAGGTCATCTCGGCGTTGTCCACGAGTGATGCGTCGAGTTTTATAAGCGAATCTTTCACTGCCTTCTTGTCCTTGTTGTCGGCGGTGGCAACGGAGTCAACGTAGTGTTTGAACTCCTTCTTGCTCATCTCCTGCGCGTTGGCTGCGGGGCATAATATCGCCGCAGCCATTACCGCGACTGCGAACATTAATATAAATCTTTTCATGGCTTGATGTTTTTATTTGTTATTTCCGGATTTGTTGTTTTCCGGATTATTTATTGTTTTACTTCAATTATTTCAACTCATGTACCACGAGGCCGCTGCGGAGTTTTGGCTCAAACCAGGTGGTCTTGGGCGGCATGATGTTGCCGGTGTCGGCGATGGTGAGGAGTTGGTCCATCGAGACGGGGTACATCGCGAAGGCGCATTTCATCTCGCCGAGGTCCACGCGCTTTTTGAGTTCGCCGAGGCCGCGTATGCCGCCAACAAAGTCGATGCGCTTGGAGGTGCGGAGGTCGGTGATGCCGAGGATCGGGTCGAGGACTTGTTTGGTCAATATCGTAACGTCCAACACGCCTATCGGGTCGCCGTCGTCGTATGTGCCGGGCTTTGCGTCGAGGCTGTACCAATGTTCGCCGAGGTAGAGGCTCATTTGGTGCAACTTCTGCGGCGCGTATATCTCCGTCCCCATGTCTTTGACTACAAAAGACTTGGAAAGTTTATCGAGAAACTCGCTTTCGGTGTTGCCGTTCAAGTCTTTGATTACGCGGTTGTAATCCATGATTTTGAGTTGGCTGTCGGGGAATATTACGGCGAGGAAATAGTTGTAATCCTCGCTGCCGTTGTGGTTGGGGTTATGGGCCTTGCGTTCGAGACCAACTCGTGCGGCGGCGGCGGTGCGGTGGTGTCCGTCGGCTACGTAGAGCGCGGGCACTTTGTCGGCAAAGAGTTGCTCGATGCGGGCGTTGATGGATGCGTCGTCTATCACCCAAAATGTGTGTCCGATGCCGTCGTTGGCTACAAAGTCGTATTCGGGCTGTTGGGTGCGGACGATTTTTTCCACAATGGCATCTATCTCAGGCACAGCGCGGTAACTCAGGAAAACGGGTTCGGCGTTTGCGTCCAAGGTGTTTACGTGTACCATGCGGTCGTCTTCCTTGTCGGGGCGGGTGAGTTCGTGCTTTTTGATGATTCCGTTTTGGTAATCGTCGCAAAAAGCCGCTCCCGCGATGCCGTATTGTGTGCGACCATTCATAGTCTGCGCATAGATATAAAACTTTGGTTCGCTGTCTTTGGTGAGCCATCCTTCCTTTTGGAATTGATGGAAAGTCTGCAACGACTTGTCATAGACTTGTTTGGAGTGCGGGTCGATGCCGTCGGGAAGGTCTATCTCGGCGCGTGTGATGTGCAGAAACGACTGCGGGTTGCCTTGTGCCATCTGCGCCGCTTCCTGCGTGTTCATCACGTCGTATGGCAGGCACGACAGCCTTGCCGCTATATCTTTGCGGGGACGAAGCCCCCTGAATGGTTTTACTGTGGACATTGTATTGTGTTGTTAAAAATTATTCGGCAAAGGTACAAAAAGTTTTTCAAATGTAGGTATTCTTTGCGATTTTTCTTTTTTGATGTTAGAGATTTTGGAAAATGAATTATTTTTTTGCGACACGGCAATATCGTTTAAAATCTTTAACAACGAATTAAACAAATAAAACGAAATTTGTATTACAGAAGGTTACATTAAACAAATGCCGCAAGCGGCAGCGAATTTAACGAATATATAATTTGCAGAGGTGTATTTGTTAAATTCGTAAAATTAAAAATTAACTTGTTGATTTTTAATTAATTAGTTTTATAGATTTTTTTGTTTTATTCGTTTAATTCGGTGTTAAATAAAATATCCGTGAGCAACATTGTAAAAAAATGAAGAGCGTGTAGCCTTTTGCAAGAACTACACGCTCAGTTTCAATAAAAAACGCAAAAAAAATCCTATTTGTTCACTTGGAATTTCTTGTTTCCAGTCTTGAAGAAATCAACGATTTGGTTTGCAGCGGCGAGACCGGCGTTAACATTGGCCTCGGCGGTCTGTGCGCCCATCTTCTTCGGGGTGGCGAAGTAGCGGCCTGCAAACTTGCTTGCAAATTCCTCGTTGGCATCGGGAGCGATGTCGGTGATGTACTTGAGGTCGGCGCGCTCTTCCATCAATTTGATGAGACCAGCCTCGTCGATAACCTCCTTGCGGGCGGTGTTGATTACTATGCCGCCTTTCTTCATCTTGTTTACGAGGGCGTAATTGATGCTCTGTTTGGTTTCGGGAGTTGCGGGGATGTGGAGCGATACGATGTCGCACTGTTCAAAGAGAGCGTCCTGATTGTCAACAGCCTTCACGCCGGCAGCCTCGATAACGTCTTTCGGGCAGTATGCGTCGTAGGCGTAAACGTCCATGTCGAAACCTTTGGCGATGCGGGCAACGTTGCGGCCTACCTGACCGAAGGCGAGGATGCCGAGTTTCTTGCCTTTGAGTTCCGAACCCGACTTGCCGTTGAAGAAGTTGCGAACGGCAAACACCAAGAGACCAAATACCAATTCGGCAACGGCGTTGGAGTTTTGACCCGGGGTGTTCATTACCACGATGTTGCGCTTGGTGGCGGCGTCGAGGTCCACATTGTCGTAGCCAGCACCGGCGCGGACAACAATTTTGAGGTTTTTGCCGGCAGCCATTACCTCGTCGGTAACTTTGTCGGAGCGTATGATGATGGCGTCTGCGTCGGCTACTGCGT
>JAEEGL012730578.1_pt1 | contig 22955 bp, 18 predicted proteins | sample 9134231 | NCBI WGS metagenome assembly JAEEGL01 (sample SAMN16246548, study PRJNA631951) | gut metagenome | biome: gut microbiome; feature: rumen; material: fiber-attached | host: Bos | place: Iran: Karaj | collected 2018-10 | reverse complement strand
TAGCACAATCAATGTAGATAGAATGGATGACCTTCTTACAGTCAGATTCAGAGTTGGTGATGTTTACAAGAATTCTTTTGTCAGCGTTTATTTCGATGATGAGAGAGTAATGCACAACCAGAAGAGAATTCTTGCACCTGGTGAGATGGAGCAGATTGTTCTTCGTAAGACTCAGCTCCAGGAGAAGAGCGGACTTAAGAAGATTACCATTAAGATTGAGAAAGAATGATTAAGGAGATAGCCATGGAAAAGAGAGAACTCACATGTATCGGATGTCCTATGGGATGCATGCTCACTGTAAGCATGGAGAACGGTGAAGTTACAGAAGTAACTGGAAACACCTGTCCTAAGGGCGATATATATGCCAGAAAAGAAGTAGTTAATCCTACACGTATTGTTACAAGTACGGTTAAGATCACAGGCGGTGACAAGGAGAGAGTGTCGTGCAAGACTGCTAGTGATATTCCAAAGAGTAAGATCTTTGATGTCATGAAAGACATTGATGCTGCCAGAGTTATAGCTCCTGCGCATATAGGTGATGTGCTGATCAAGAACGTAGCCGGAACAGGCGTAGATGTTATAGCAACAAGAAATGTAGAAGTAGTATAATAAGATGTCCATATGGAAATGTGAAGTGCTCGTTTGCAGTGCAATTTCCATATGGACAAATTTTTACTTATAGTTTTCCATTACTTCGTAAACCTTTTTAAATGCTGGCTTTGGTTCATAGTTATTATCAAAGAGACGAGTGTTTGTCTGGTCGCCTTCGCGGTAGTGATCTACAAGACCAAATACTGTAACATTGGTGATGTTTGCAGGTCCGCCTGCCTCAGTGTCCATATCATGGAACATCTGGAAGACTTTGGCATAGGCATTTGCCTGTTTCTCGAACTGAGCATCAGTTTCTTCATCGACGCCGATAGAAAGCTCTGTTACATGGATCTGAACATCGAGTTCTGAGAACCTGGTCATAGCTCTTTTTATCTCATCTATTGATGGATAGGTGATTCCCCAATAGCCCTGCATTCCGATGCCATCGATAAGACCTTTTTCTTTAAGATGGCTGCACAGATTGTAGATGCCTTCAGTCTTGGGAGCCTGATAGGTGTTGTAATCGTTGTAGAAGAGAAGAACATCATCAGCAGCGTATTTTCTGGCGTATGTAAATGCCATTTCTACATAATCCTGTCCAATTGTTTCAAACCATGGATTTGGAGCATCTCCGCATTTGGTTCTGCATTTAAAGTAGCTGTCAGGATCAGCACTTTCAGGATCAACTGCTTCATTTACTACATCCCAACAATAGATAACACCGGGGTATTCATCCTGAACATGAGTCATGAGCTGTTTGATATAGCTTTCCATTCTTGCAAGCATGGTCTTTTTATCTACATAAGCTCCGTCATCTTTGTATCCCTCGCGGAAGAACCACTCAGGAGCCTGGGTGTGCCATACGAGAGTGTGGCCACGCATCTTCATGCCGTTTTCCTGACACCATTTAAGGGTTGGGTCAATGGAGTCAAAAGAAAGAGCAGGCTCATTGTTGCCATTCTTGAGATTTTCCTGAGAGCCGAACTGATCCAGAATATAGCAGCTCTTCATAAGATTTGACATAGTAACGCTGTTAAAGTGCTTTTTGGAAAGTTCCATATACTCAGGAATGTTGAGACACTGATTAAACAGATCACTTCCGTTAATTCCTACACCCAGAGTAAAGTAATCGGCGCATAAGTCCTTAAGAGCCTTATCATAAACCTTCTCGGATTCCTCAGCTAAGCTTTGGCCCTCAGATTCATTCTCTGAAAGACTACTAGTTTCACTACTTGCATCGAAGCTACTCTCATAACCAGAAATTTCTTCACTTGCCATAACCCCGGCTTCAGCACTTGCGGTATTTGGTGCGCCACATCCAACCAAAAGAGTAGCAACCAAAATCCCCGCTAATAAACATTTTCTTTTCATACCCTATTTCCTCTCTATACCTTCTAATATCGATAATCACTACTATATTCTTATGCCCTGATTTGAGCCAATCACTGATTGCTTACTTTTTGATTTTTCTTGCGAAAACCCACGCCCCTCATAGTTTTCCAAAACCTCACATCACCTTTCTCACCCCGTCCGGAGGGACCGTTCTCGCAAGAGGTGTTTTTTTGCCACTCCTGCCGGGATTTCATGGCCTTACAAATTCAGCCTTCTATTCTATGGCTCAAAGTACTCACATCCTCGGCCCGGTTTCAAGCAGATGTTTACGCTGGGCGAGTCTGAGATGGCAAATGCGATTTTCTAATGTTTCTATAGCATTTTTTCACGATGCATGCGAAGCTTTGTTTGAAGCAGGACGGGCAAATTATACTAACAATTGAAAATTTACGCCCGCTTAGCGGGCTATGTCATTTTCAATTAGATACAATGATCCGTCCTGCAAGTTTAGCTGAGCATGCATCAATAAAAGAAAAAATGCGGAAACATCTGAGAAAATCTGCATTTGTCAGTGACGAGCTGGCGGAAACACTGCGCGAATAAAGGGCCGTCGGATGCTCAGACAGGTTGAGCCATGGGCAAGAATATCAGGCTGAATTTGTGAAGCTCATGAAATAACCCGGCACTCACAAAGGCGCAAAAACACCTCTTTGCGAATCGCTAATTCCCTTGTGGGCGGGGGGGGGAGAGGTGGGCGCTGGGAATAGAAACTTTACAAAAGCTTAATCATAGTTTTAGGGGTGTATGTTATCATTAAAATGATAAAGCGTTTTCGTAAAATGGAGAATTAATATGAAAAAAAATTCATCGATGAGTAGCGTACTATTCTTTAAGCTTTTGCCTGTTCAGATAATGATCGTGGCCATGGGCTCTATTAACTCAATTGTTGATGGCGTTGTAGCCGGGCAGTTTATAGATGCGGTTTCTGTTGGTGTAATTGGTATTTTCTTTGTTGTTGTTTCAATTCTAAATGCGACTGGATCCGTTCTTTTGGGTGGAAGCTCTGTCCTTAGCGGAAGATATATAGGAAGCGGGGATGTAGATAAAACATCAGGCGTCTTTTCTCTCAACCTTACTTTAACAACTATCATAAGTGTGCTTTCTGCGGCTATTCTGCTGATATTTCCCGGAGCTGTGGCTACATTTTGTGGAGCTGATGAACATCTTAAAGGAATTTTGATCCCATACATTTACGGTTATGCTATTGGCATATTTCCTCAAATGATGGCTCAGCAGCTGGGCACATTTTTGCAGCTTGAGAGGCAGAGTAAAAGAAATTATGCAGGAGTTGCAACTATGATAATTTGCAATATCCTGCTGAATATAACGTTTGTAGCAGTATTTAAACTGGGACTGTTTGGACTTGCCCTTTCAACTGCAATATGTAACTGGATATATTTCTTTATTCTTGTATCTTATTACCTTGGTGGGAAATCACAGCTCAAATATAGCTTCAGGAAGGCCCGCTGGAGCGATACTCTTAATATGGTCAAGATAGGCTTTCCGGGAGCTCTCCTTGTCTTTTGCCTTGCTATGAGGGATGTCGTGCTCAACAGATTATTATTAAGCGTAGCAGGACAGGACGGTTTGTCTGCCAAGTCATCTCTTAGTATGGTGGGAGGGCTTTTTATAGCTCTTTGCCTTGGCGGCGGATCGGTTGTAAGAATGCTTGGAAGTGTTCATGTAGGCGAAGAAGACAGGGATTCGATAAAAGAGCTTATTAAGATTGGAATGACCAAGGCACTTTTATTTACTCTCGTGATAGCAGTAATTGTCATTGCAAGCTCCGGGTTTGTAGTCAGGCTATTTTTTGCCGATCCTACTTCGAATGTATATAAACTTGCGTATCAGTACTTTGTAATATATGGTATCTCTATTCCGCTCATACAGGTAGTGCAGGTTGAAACGAATTATCTTCAGGCAATGGGTAAAAATATATGCGTAAATGTGTTCTCATTTATTGATGGATTTGGATCTGTAGTATTTCCTGCACTTATTCTTGCTCCATTCCTTGGTGTTTTTGGTGTATGGCTTGCTACGCCTATAGGAATAATAATATCTGCACTTGTCTACCCGGTTTATGCTATCATACATTTCCGCCATATTCCTCGTAACATAGATGAATGGCTTTTATTCGAAAAGGATTTTGGAGTTAGTGATGACGACAGACTTGTTGTCAATATTAGGAGCATGGAAGATGTGGCAAGAACATCAGAACAGGTTAATGAGTTCTGCAAAGCCCACGGCTATGATAAAAAAGCTTCTCTATATTCTGCCCTGAGTCTTGAAGAAATGGCCAGAAACGTAATAGAGCATGGCTTTACAAGTGATAATAAAAAGCATTATCTTGATGCCAGAATTGTAAATAAAAACGAAAAGATACTATTGCGAATCAAGGACGATTGCCCGGCCTTTGACCCTGTGAGTATGAAAGAACAGATAAAACCGGATGATCCTACCAGGAATATTGGGATCAGAATGGTCATGAGACTTGCAGATGAAGTTGACTACCAGAATCTCTTAGGCCTTAATGTACTGACGGTTACAATTGACAGAGTGAGGGCCAAAGGATAGTGTATAAGGAAAAAGAATTTTAGAAAGACATTTTCATGGAAGATAGCTACAGAGAACTAAGATATACATATATTACCGATTCCCCGGACGATACTGTAACCGCCGGCGAAATAATGCGCCATATATTAAAGCTCTCAAGCCGCGAGATTTCAAGGTGTAAGCAGTTTGAAGACGGTGTAATGTGCAGAAGACCTGATGAGATCAATAGGATTGTACCCGTCAGGCTGATAGATTCTCTTTTTCCAGGTGACGAGCTGATAGTCAGAGTCTACGAGGATAATGACAATGCAGGAGATATAGTACCTGCTGATGGGCCCCTTGATATTGCTTATGAAGACGAAGATCTTATTATTGTTAATAAGCCAGGCGAGATGGTTGTACATCCCTCATATGCTCATTACAGGGATTCTCTTAGTAACTATCTCTTGGGATATTTTATCAGAAGCGGTCAGAGGCATGTGATCAGAACTGTGGGAAGACTAGACCGTGAGACTTCAGGACTTGTAATATTTGCCAAGAATCGCCATGCTGCAGCTCTTATGGCTCAGCAGATAAAGACAAATGACGACAAAGAAAATGCACAGGACAGCCTCGGTGATGAGCCGGATAATATGTCCAGGCGCAAGGAATATCTTGCTCTTTGCAGCGGAGTCTTTGACAAGACTCATGACACTATAGATGCCCCTATCAGACGCAGACCTGATGAGCGTATGATCAGAGAAGTTCACCCTGAGGGAAAAAGAGCTGTAACTCATTATGAAGTTGTTCAGCAGTATGATGACTATGCCCTTGTCAGATTAAGGCTTGATACAGGCAGAACCCATCAGATTCGTGTACATATGGCATACATTGGTCATCCACTTCTGGGTGATAATTTCTATGGAAAAGAAATCCCTGATGATCATGGAATGACAAGGGCTGCGCTTCACGCAGGATATATAGAATTTATGCAGCCTATTACCGGAGAAAAAATAGTGATAAATGCCCGGATGCCGGAAGATATGGTAAGGCTTACTACCTGATTCATGATCATTGAATTTTCCGTGAGAGGATAGACAGTACATGACCTACTTTACTTTTTTCTTTTTGGATAATGAAAAAGATATAGTTGTAAATCTGTACAAAGACCTGGATAAGCTCTTTTACGTACTTGCAACGCCCAATCATCATTCGGGCAATCTTATCAGTAATCTTGCAAGAACCTGCAACCTGCCGCTTTCGCAGGATGAAAACGGCAAGTTCGTGATAAAGGGAGAGGTTCCCTGTTATATAAATGCCGATTGCGAAGAGATATATCTTTTTAAACTGGGCGATATTGAGGTCGCAACCATATATCCTGATGGAAGAGTCAAGACTAAGGCTCTTGTCCCTGCTATTGCCAAGACCCTTATGAGTCAGACCAAGGACTATCAGCTTGATCTGTCCAAGACACTTTTTAGGACCTATATTCCGAAAGAGCTCAAGTTCAGGGCAGACCTTCACACTCATATGAATGGCAATCTCCCAGCCGATGTTCTGATTGCACTGGGAATATATCATCAGATCAGATATCCTCTTTATTACGTCAAGAAACTGGAACTGGAACTTACAAATGCCCAGTGGGAGAAGGTCAATGCCCAGAGGGAAAAGGTTGCCAGACAGTTTGTTACATCAGAATTAAAGGGTAAGTATCTCGATAGAAAGATCAATGATAATACCTTCATAAATTTTGCTGACCTGATACTCAATAACCTTGATAATGCGGAACTTAATATAGTCAAGATCCGCGGCTCTCTGGGAATCATAAGAGATGGTCAGGCTGTTTTTACAAACCTGGAGAAAGTCTATCTGTACCGCTATGTCTTTGCCAAGGGAAAAGAGAGTGAAGAAAAAATACCGCTTCACAATGTATCCCAGATACCGGATAAAGATGTTCACAAAGCTCTTGTACAGATGCTCAAGGATAAAGAAAATCCTGATTATGCAAACAATACTATTTTTCAGGATAAGCTTCTGTGGATTGCAAGAAATTACAAGAAACAGGGTGTTGAATACGCAGAAATAAGTGATACAACGCTTGTTAAAAAATATGAGTCCATTGAGATGCTAAGGCAGGTTCATGAAGTGATGCCCAAGATATACATGGAAACCGGCGTTATGATCAGATTCCTTGCGGCAATGAGAAGAATTCCCCTTACCATAATCAAGGACGCGGTAACACCGGAAAACTATCTTGAGCAGAATCTTGAGGTATTAAAGGCCACATCACTGGACCCATACGTTGCGGGCTGCGACTTTGTAGGTGAAGAGATAAATGACATCATTGTACTTAAGCCTGTTTTCAAGGAACTTGCCAAGATAGCAGCCAGGGACCCTTCCTTTGTGATACGTGTTCATGCCGGAGAAAATGACAGTCTTAGAGACAACATAGCCCATTCGATCAAATGCGTCAAAGACTCACTTGCAAAAGGTCAGACTATGCCCAGAATGAGGCTAGGACACGGCCTCTACACGTATTCTCTTAAGTCCCAGAAGGGAAGAGAAGTACTAAGACAGTTAAAAGAAAACAATGTGGTCCTGGAGTTCCAGATAACAAGTAACGTCAGGCTTAATAACCTGAATTCTCTCGATAAGCATCCTTTGAAGGAATACTTAAGGCACGGGATAAAATGCGTTGAGGGAACAGATGGCGCTGCACTTTACGGAACCACATCCCTTGATGAGCAGCTATCACTTGAAAGGCTCCTTAATTTGTCTGAGGAAGAGCTGCGCCTTATGAAGGAGACAGAGAGCTCAATCATAGAAAAGAGCAGACAGGCTTATTCTGATAAAAAGGCTGCTTTTGCAAGGCTCCTTAAGGGGAGAGATATGGAAAGCGTTCTCCTTGAAAAGATGCAGAAGGTCAAGATTTCATCTACCGGTAAAAAGAGTGATCTAAGACTGGATGCCAATACAGAATTAAAAGAACAGATCTCAGAGATTACCTGGGATCGTTTCCCTATTATTCTCATGGGTGGAAGCTTTAACACGGAAAACAGAGCAACCAGAATGACGGATGCTGCAATCAGGCAGCTCGACAGTTTCCTTGAATATTTAAATCCTGAAGAAGTATGCTTTGTAATAGGCCATAAGCTTGGAGGCTATGAGAAATATCTGATAGATCATAATACCAGGAATTTCAGGATATATGCAGTTGTTCCTGCTCTTATGAATGAAAAAGAGATAGAGAAGCTTCAAAAAGCCGGCGTGATAATAAGAGTTTCAACTGAAGCGGAAGGAATGGGCATTTATAAGAGTTTTAACTATGAAATCTTTGAAAGACGTCCGTCAATGGTTGTTGCTTTTGATGGAAACAGTGCCGGAGTTAACCTTATTCAGGAAGCAAGAAACGGTAAGGGAAAATCAGCTATTTTTGTTTGGAGCCATTGTAAGGTTTTGAGGCAGAAAGCTCAGTCTCTTCACGGATATGTTTATCTTTTTGATGAGAAGAATACGCTTATTGATGTGATAAAAAAGGTTCAGAAAAACCTGGAATCTTTAAAAGAAACAGCTTCTGAAAAGATATAAATGAAAAAAAGGGAGTTGCCTTTATTTGAGGCTGCTCCCTTTAAATATTGTCCCTTTTCCGTAGCGGGAATCTATTGCTTCAGACATTTTATCAAGCTTTTTCTGCCTTTCAAATTTGCTTTCAGAGGAATTATCGTTATCTGTGTTCGTCTTGCCATCAGAGCTCTCGGTATAAGTATCCCGGGGCTTGCCGGATGCAGGCATCATATCAAAAAGGCTCATCTGCCTGTAGGAGCCGTCATCGATTTTGGAGACGCCTACTCCAACAAGTCGTACAACTTCACCTTTTGTAAAAAGACCATTATCCCCCAGAAGTAGTTTATCTGACAGAATCTTGGCGTACTCATATATTTTGAGTTCATCATCTATAAGGTCAGTAACTTGCATCTGACAAGAGTGACGCTTGAAGTTACCTGTTTTAACACTTACTGTGACTGTCTGCCCATAGACATGATCTCTTTTAAGTCTCCTGGAAACGCTGGCTGACAAATGCTTTAGCACAGGTACAATCTCTTTATCATAGGAATCTGCTGTAAGATCAGATGAAAGAGTGGTTTCATTTGAATAGCTCTTGGCATCTTCGTAATGCTCGCTGACATTGGTACTGCCTACGCCGTTTGCACTTGCGTAAATATATGAGCCTCCGTTTTCTCCAAGAATTGAGATGAGAAATAAGGGATCAGCATTTGCTGCATCACCAATTGTCCTTATTCCGACAGAATAAAGCCTTGAAGCAGTTGACTTGCCGCAACCATAGAGATCACCTATAGGTAGTGGCCACATTTTGGTCTCTATCTCTTCAGGGAAAAAAGTGTGAGTTTTGTCAGGTTTCTGGAAATCGCTGGCCATCTTGGCAAGGAGTTTGTTGCTGGAAATGCCTACGTTTACTGTAAACCCCAGAGTGTTTCTGACTTCATCTCTGATAAGGCGCGCTATATTTAAGGGATAAGGATACTCTGCAGATTCTGAATCAGCAAAGAGTTTTCTGGCGCCGGACATGTCAATATAAGCCTCATCAATTGAAACCTGCTGAACAATTGGAGAGTACTTGCTGATTATCTCTATAAATGCCCTGGAGTATTCCCTATAGGTAGTAAAATCACCCGGAACAAGAATGAGTTCAGGACACTTCTGAAGAGCCTTAACAACAGGCTCACCGGTAACAATCCCATATTTCTTGGCAGGGATTGACTTGGCTGTAATAATACCGTGACGACTCTTTACATCTCCTCCTACTGCGGATGGAACAGTTCTTAAATCTATGCTCCCCGGCTCATCCTTAAGCTTTTTTACCGCAGACCAGGACAAAAAGGCAGAATTAACGTCTATGTGAAATATGAGGCTTGTGTAGTTTTCTGCATAATTAGTAAGGGTATTCATGTTACCTGAACCTGTATCCTAAGAGGAGTTTTTTAGAAAAATATAATATATGTGTTAAGTATACAGCATGTGTTTATAAGTGATAATATTAATTTGTAAAACGTACATGCAAGTTTTGTATGATATTTATTTTACTCTGAGGGGACAAATATGAATAAGACAGTGCTAAAAATACTGCGTATAATCGCTATTATCCTATGCATAGGCATTATCATCTATGAGGCAGTCAGGATTTATGACGATCAGAAAGAGTATGATGTTGCGGATGAAGAATACGAAGAACTTGAGTCCATGGCAGTAAGCTGGCCCAAAGGTGAGGATGAATCACAGATTGTTGAGTATCCGCTTCTTCAGATTGATTTTAAAAAGCTGGAAGAAATCAATCCCGATGTTGTAGCATGGTTGTACTTCCCATGCCTGGATATCAGTTATCCGGTGGTAAAAGAGAATGAGGTGGACGAATACATACATCTGACTTTTGATGGAAAAGTAAATAAAGCCGGCTGTCTTTTTGAAGATGTCCTGAGCGACAGTGAATTTAGGGGAATGCATGATATTGTATTTGGACATAACATGAGAAACGGCTCGATGTTTGGAAGTCTTAAAAAGCTCTATGCAAATGGTAATGAGCATCTTCTGGAAGATAATCCTTATGTTTATGTATATACAAAGGATTACGTATTCCAATACCGTGTATTTGGCTATTATATTACTACTGTGGGAAGTGAAGCCTATAAAGTCGTTGAAACGTCGGACTCTTATGATGAGTTTCTTGACTATATCCAGCTACACTCTGCATATCCCAGACCTGCAGATGCTGATCTCTCGCAAAGACCTTGTCTTTTGACACTGTCAACCTGTAGCGGCCAGTCGGGGAGCGGGAAGAGGTTTGTTGTACACACCTACAAGACCGCTGCATGGGAAAAGTAGCGATACTGGATTAAATGTAATTTCCTAAAAATGGCAATTCAATCATACGATTTATCATATTTGAATATTAATTTCAAAATGTATCGTTTGAAAGTGTAACAATATTCTTAAAATGGTATAAAATCTGCGTCCTGATTATTGATTTGAGCATTTTGATACGATACCATTATTATAAGAAAAGGTTAACTGGGTTATTATCTTTTACCCTGGATTGATCAAGTAGGAGATTATAATATGAAAAAGTTTAAGAAAGTATTTGCCGTTTCAATGGCACTTGTATTAGCGTTCACTTTCATAGCTTGTGGTGCTACTGCAGATTCATCCATTGACGATCAGGCTGCTGTCAGAGGCTTGGATGAGGGCGCAGGCGAGATATGGATCGATGATGAGGCCATTGCTCTTGCAGGATCTGCTGCATCAAGTCAGGCTGCTTTGGACGCATGTACTGCAGTATTTAATATTATGAATCAGGATAGAGTAGCAAGAGGTCTTTCAGCACTTGTCTGGAGCGATGCTCTTACAAATGCAGCTCAGGTTCGTGCCAATGAGATCACTTCAGTATTCTCACATACCAGACCAAATGGTACAGATTTCTGGACTGTAGATAGTAATGTTCAGTACGGTGAGAATCTTGCCAAGTTGTATCAGTCAGCTGACAGTGTTTACACAGCCTGGATGAATTCACCAACACACGCAGCCAACATCATGGATGGTGGTTACAAGACAGTTGGAATCGCAATCTGCCAGACAGGTGACGGAAGCTGGTACTGGGCACAGGAGTTCGGATATTAAGCGAGTCAAATAAAAACACATGACATCTTGTTTACAAGATGTCATGTGTTTTTTTGACGCTTAATACCCGAAGAGATGCTGCAAAAAGACTTAAAAAAATTCGTTCGGAAATGCGCAGACGAAAACAAGCATTTCCGAATGAATTTTAATTTATACCTTTGCGGCCGCATCTCCATCACTGTATTTTTCATCACAGTATTTGCAACGATAAATTTCCTTGTTTTCATCTGCAAGGTAGAATATCTGCGGAAGTTCCTGCTCAATAGAGGAAATGCAACGAGGGTTGTGACACTTTATAACACCTGTGATCTGCTTGGGAAGTACGAGAGATCTTTTTTCTATGATCACTCCATCCTTAATTACGTTCACAGTGATGTTATGGTCTATATAAGCAAGAATATCAAGATCAAGAGAATCTATATCACATTCAATCTTGAGAATATCTTTTTTGCCCATTGCCTTACTCTTGGCATTTTTGATTATGGCAACTGTAGAATCAAGCTTATCAAGGCCAAGGTGCTTGTATATCTGCATGCTCTTGCCGGCCTGGATATGATCCAGAACGAAGCCTTCTTCAATTTTTCCTATGTTTAACATCTGGTATCCTCCCGAATAATAATTGATCAACTAAGATCAGAACGTTCTCAAAAGCCCTTCATTCATATGTGCATCAGTCATGTCGAGAAGTGTCAGGATAAGTGCCATTCTCACATAGAGACCATACTGAACCTGCTTGAAATACGCGGCTCTTGGATCGCTGTCAATCTCAACTGATATTTCGTTAACCCTTGGAAGAGGATGAAGAATGAACATTTTTTCTTTTGCAAGCTCCATCTTGGCTTTATCGAGTATATAGAAGTTCTTCAAACGGATGTAGTCTTCTTCGTTGAAGAAACGCTCTTTCTGAACTCGTGTCATGTACAGGAAATCAAGACGAGGCATAACGTCTTCAAGTTTGATGACTTCCTCATAGGTAAGACCCTTGGAATCAAGCATTTCAGTTATATAGTCAGGAACCTTAAGCTCCTTGGGGGAAATAAAAATAAAATGAATACCGGTGTATCTGGTAAGAGCATTAATAAGAGAGTGGACAGTACGTCCGAATTTAAGATCACCGCAAAGGCCGATAGTAAAATCACCAAGTTTGCCATATAAAGATCTGATAGTAAGAAGATCTGTAAGTGTCTGAGTGGGATGCTGATGTCCGCCATCACCTGCATTGATAACAGGAATGAGAGAATTGGAAGCTGCTACCATTGGAGCACCTTCTTTTGGATGACGCATCGCGCAGATATCTGCAAAACAGGAAATAACACGTATCGTATCGGCTACGCTTTCTCCCTTGGCTGCTGAAGATGATCCTGCATCTGCAAAACCGAGAGTCTTGCCGCCGAGACGGAGCATTGCGGTCTCAAAACTGAGTCTTGTTCTGGTACTTGGTTCATAAAAACATGTAGCTAAGATCTTGCCGTCGCATTTATGCGAGTAGGCTGACATGTTGTTTTCGATGTCATTAGCCACATCAAATAATGCCTCTAACTCTTCAACTGAGAAGTCAAGAGGGTTCATCATGTGTCGCAAATTATTCATACCTTCTCCTCATTTAAAATAATGTTTGTGAAACACCCGGAATGGAACTCAAAATTAGTCAAAGGTTAAAACTGAAATCTGATTCGTTCCATTCAATGGCATATGATACACCACTTCATCCTGTCCGTAAACCTTAAAATACAGATATTGTGATGTTACATTCAAACTATTTGTGACTCCTTCAAAAAGAACAGTTTTGCCATAACCGTCAAGATCGCACATTTTGAGGGCTGAATTTTCGCCGCCTGCATAAGCGTAGTAAACATGCTGATCATCAAGGGTATAGAAGTCAAGACGCTCTGATGTAATGATCTCAGTTTCCCCATTCATGAGATTGGTACGCCAGAGACTGTAATTGGAGTCGCCGTTCATGTAATAGAGATAGTTCCCTTGTATGACCGGGAAAAAGAGATGTCCGGGAAGTACATCACTTATAGCATCTCCCGCCTGGGTATTCATTGCGTGAATATAGTGATCCGATGAAACACCTGTATAATAGATTATCCCTCTGTCATAGCAAACAGGAGAAATCGGTTCAGGAGCTACAAGAGATTTATTTTTTTTATCTACACGGATCTTATGAAGGGCACCTCCTTCTAACTTGGTGACATAGTACAGGTATTCTCCGCATAACTGCATTTCTCCGCAGAAATCTCTAAGCAGACATGTCTGGTCTGTGCCATTAATTTTACATCTGTATATTCCGTATTGATTGGTAACAGTGCCGAGACCACCAACAGAGCCGGACTTTTTGGTGGAATCCATGTAGAAATACAGAAAACCATTGGCACCACTTATGTATTTTACACGCATACTGGTAAGTCTTTTGGGATTTGTCTCATCAGGATTCATGGAATAGAGACAGTCAGAATCATAGGGATTAGAAAAATAAACCTTTCCGTCCATTTCAAAAAACAGGCCGCCATTGTGAAGATTGCCGGCAGAATTGCCGTGGTCGGAAGGATCTCTTGGAACCCTCTTGTCCAGGATAGTAAAAGTCACTACAGCTGCAATGACTAGTGTAACGATCACAAATGCTAAAATAGTTCGTCCTCGCATAATATGCCCCTCGCATAAGAAACAAGCTACTAAATATTGTGTCCTCAAAATAATTATATGCGCTGCGGTTATTGCTATCAAGCGGTTTTTATCTTAAACTTAATTTGTGGATTTTTAAGTAAAAATAGCCTTCGCTGGCAATCTATATATTTAGAAAAGGATGGACCGATGGACTTACAACAGCTTCGAGTAGAAATAGATGATGTGGACAGACAGATTGTTGAATTATTTGAAAAGAGAATGGACATAGCTTCCAAAGTGGCAGATTACAAGATTGCTACCGGCAAGAAGGTCTTTGACAGAGAAAGAGAGGCTCAGAAGATCAAGGCAGTGAGAGAACTTGCTTCGTCTGATTTTAACAAGGTTGGAGTCGAGGAACTGTTTTCACAGCTTATGTCTATGAGCAGAAAGCTTCAGTACCAAAAGCTTGCAAGTGCAGGCGCATCAGGAAGGCTTCCTTTTATTTCGATAGATTCGATAGACAAGGCGGGCTCAAGAGTGTGCTATCAGGGCGCTGAGGGAGCCTATTCAGAGATGGCTACCAAGGAGTTTTTTGGTGAGAATGTTAACTGCTTTCATGTAGAGACCTTCAGGGACGCAATGAGTGTACTTGAAGAGGGAAGCGCAGATTATGCTGTTCTTCCGATTGAGAATTCTACTGCAGGTGTAGTTAGTGAGGTGTATGACCTTCTCACTGAGTATGAGAATTATATAGTAGGTGAACAGATAATTGAGATAAGGCACTGTCTTATGGGTATTTCTGGAGCTAAGCTCTCAGATATAAAGACTGTTTTTTCCCATCCACAGTCTCTTATGCAGAGTAGCAGATTCCTGAATGAACACAGTGATATTCAGCAGATAAGTATGAAGAACAATGCCTTTGCGGCAAGAAAGGTTTCTGAGGATAAAGACATCACTCAGGCAGCAATTGCAAGTCGCGCAGCAGCGGAGATTTATGGCCTTGATATTATTCAGGAAGGCATCAATCAGGCAGATTCTAATTCTACCAGATTTATTATTGTGGCTAATCAGAAAGTCTTTTTAAAGGGAGCACGTAAGATAAGTCTTTGCCTGGAAATACCGCATGAAGCAGGATCTCTTTACCATATCATGTCGCATTTTATATACAACAACCTCAATATGACCAAGATAGAATCAAGGCCTATTGAGGACAAGGACTGGGAGTACAGATTCTTCATTGACTTTGAGGGAAATTTGGAGGATAGCTCTGTACGAAATGCGCTAAGGGGGCTTAGAGAAGAAGCCAGGATGATGAAAATCCTTGGAAATTATTGATTTATATATGAGGGGTAATTTATGACAGGAGAGGTTTTTGCAGCAATTGATGTAGGATCCTATGAAATGGCGCTTAAGGTGTTCGAACTGTCTTTGGAAAATGGCGTAAGAGAGCTTGATCACGTCAGGCACCGCATGGATCTGGGAAGTGAGACCTATGCAACAGGCCGTATATCTCACAGACATGTAGATGAGATAATCAGGATATTGTGCGATTTCAGGAAGATCATGAAGAGCTATGGAGTAACTCATTATCATGCCTACGGCACAAGTGCGGTCAGAGAGACCAGGGATATTGAGGTTGTCCGCGACCTTATAGAGCGAAGAACTGGAATACATATCGACATTCTCAGTAATTCAGAGCAGCGCTTTCTGGATTACAAATCAATTGCGCTCAAACATACCAAGTTCAAAGATATTATTTCAAGACCCACTGCTATAGTTGATATAGGCGGTGGCAGTATTCAGATTTCTCTTTTTGAAAAGGATACTCTGGTTGCAACTCAGAATCTTCGTACAGGAGTTTTGAGGCTTCATACAACCATGGAGTATGTTCATGCCACTAGACTTAAATATATGGATCTTGTTTCCGAGCTGGTAAATTCCCAGCTGTCTGTTTTTTCCAAATTGTATCTCAAGGACAATTCAATAGAAAATATCATCATTATCGATGACTATGTATCGCCACTAGTCCAGAGGTATAAAAAAGATACGGATACTCCGGGATTTGTCACCAAGCAGGAGTATATGGGATTTCTTGAGCAGGCCAATCAGGTCAGCGATATTGTTGTTGCCAAGAAACTTAACATTCCGGAAGACCATGTGCCGCTTTTGTATGTATCAGGAGTTATCATCAAGTGTATTTTGGATGCGACAAATGCCTCAAATATCTGGGCTCCGGGAATTACTCTCTGCGACGGTATAGCATATGAATATGCTGAGAAAAAGAACTTCATCAGATCTCCACATGATTTCGAACAGGATATTGTAGCCTGCGCTCAGAATATCTCCAAGAGATTTATGGGCAGCAAATCCAGAAGAGAGACTCTTCAGAAGATTGCTCTTAACATTTTTGACAATACGCGCGAGCTTCATGGACTATCTCAGAGAGACAGGCTTTTATTAAATATCGCCACCATCCTTCATGACTGTGGTAAGTATATAAGCGTTGTATATTTGGGAGACTGCTCTTTTAACATCATAATGTCTACGGAGATAATTGGTCTTTCTCATCTGGAGAGACTGATCGTAGCTAATGTTGTAAGGTACAACCATGAGGATTTTGAGTACTTCGGCAGTCAAAGCCCGTATTTGGAGGGACTATCCAAGGAGGATTACCTGAGAGTTGCCAAGCTGACAGCTCTTCTGAGAATTGCCAATGGCCTTGACAGAACGCACAAGCAGAAGTTTAAAGATGTCAAGGTGAGCCTTACCGGCGAAGAACTGATAATAAATGTTGATACCAAGGCGGATATTACCCTTGAAAAGGGCTTATTTGATAACAGAGCAGCATTTTTTGAAGAGGTCTTTGGAATAAGACCTGTCATCAGACAAAAGAAAATGTGAGGTGGGTATGGCTAAGAAGAAAACAAATAAGGAACACGATTTTGAAAATCCTAAATACTATATAAACAGAGAACTGAGCTGGCTTCAGTTTAATGAGAGAGTTTTGTCGGAAGCTGAAGATAAGGACAATCCTCTTTTTGAGAGACTTAAGTTTCTGAGTATTTCAGCAAGTAACCTGGATGAGTTCTTCATGGTAAGAGTTGCATCTCTCAAGGACATGATCAATGCTGATTACAAGAAGCTTGATATTGCAGGAATGACGGCCAAGGAACAGCTCACTGAGGTTCTTACAAGAGTTCATGATTTCGTAGACGAGCAGTATAGAATCTATAATAAAGAGCTTATTCCGGCGCTTCTTGCAAAGGGGCTTATGATCTGCAGAGCAGATGATCTGACGGTAAAAGACAGCGAGTTTGTTGACAGATATTTTGATGAATTCGTATATCCCGTTCTTACTCCTATGGCAGTTGATTCTTCCAGACCATTTCCTCTTATCAGGAATAAGACACTTAATATTGCTGCACTTTTGAAGAAAAAAGAGGGCAAGGATGATGTTGACTTTGCTACTGTTCAGGTACCTGATGTCCTGCCACGTATTCTTGAGATCCCCGGAAGTGACAAAGATGGTGCTGTTCGCAAGGTTATCTTACTAGAGGACATAATACAGAAGAATGTAGATAAGCTGTTTCTTAATTATGATGTAATTACAAGTTCTCCTTACAGGGTGGGTAGAAATGCCGACTTGTCCATAGATGAGGACGAAGCCGAAGATCTTCTCAAAGAGATTGAGAAACAGATCAAGAGAAGACAGTGGGGACAGGCTATAAGGCTGGAGGTTGCAACCGGGATCAGCAAAAAGCTCCTTAAGCTTATTACAGACGAGCTTAGCGTTGAAGATAACGAAATCTATGATATTGAAGGACCTCTTGACCTTACTTTCCTCATGAAAATGTATAAACTGGAAGGCTTTGATGATCTCAAGGAACACAGATACAAAGGACCGCAGCCTGTTCCGGAGTTTAGAAATGACGAGAATCTCTTTGATGTGATCTCAAGGGGAGATGTTCTGATGCATCATCCCTATGAGACTTTTGAGAATGTCGTTAAGTTTGTAGAAAATGCGGCGGTTGACCCACATGTACTGGCTATTAAGCAGACTCTTTACAGAGTAAGTGGTAATTCGCCAATCATAGCAGCTCTTGCCAAGGCAGCGGACAATGGCAAGCAGGTAACAGTTCTTGTTGAGCTCAAGGCCAGGTTTGATGAGGAAAACAATATCGTATGGGCCAAGATGCTTGAAAAAGCAGGCTGTCATGTAATATATGGTCTAGTCGGACTTAAGACACACTGTAAGATCACGCTGGTAGTCAGGAGAGAGGAAGATGGTATCAAAAGGTATGTTCATCTTGCAACCGGTAACTATAATGATTCCACTGCCAAGCAATATACAGATGTAGGTCTTTTTACCTGTGCTCCTGCATTTGGTGAAGATGCTACTGCTGTATTCAATATGCTGTCAGGTTATTCAGAACCACTTGGATGGAACAAGCTATCACTAGCTCCACTATGGCTCAAGGACAGGGTGCTTGATCTTATTAAAAGAGAAGAACAGCATGCCATAAATGGTGAACCTGCAAGGATTGTTGCCAAGATGAATTCCATCTGTCACAAAGAGGTTATTGCAGAACTCTACAGGGCAAGTTCAGTGGGAGTTAAAATTGACCTCATAGTAAGGGGAATATGTTGCCTTAGAACAGGAATCCCAGGTGTCAGCGATAATATTACGGTCAGATCTATAGTTGGAAACTACCTTGAACATAGCAGGATATTCTATTTTGAAAATGGTGGAAGTCCTGAGTATTACTGCAGCAGTGCTGACTGGATGCCTCGTAACCTTGAAAGGCGTGTGGAGATTCTTTTCCCTGTTGAGAATGACAGACTTCGCGGCAAGCTGCGCCATATTCTTGATGTGGAACTTGCTGATACAGACAAAGCTCATGTCATGAATGAAAAGGGAGTTTATGTAAAAGTAGATTGTCAGAAGATAGATCCATCTGATAGAATCAACTCTCAGAAAGTATTTGGCGACGAAGCCGCCAAAAATTCCCAGGTCATGAATGCTCAGAATACGCGTGTGTTCATACCGGAAATGAAGGTTTGACGAAATGAGATATGTTTTAGCATCAGGGTCTCCAAGGAGAAGAGAACTCTTATCCAAAGTGATCCCGGAATATGAAGTAATCCCGGCAGAGGGCGAGGAAAATGCAGTTAATACAGAGCCTGACAAACTGGTAGAGGAGCTTTCCTTTCAAAAAGCTTCCGAGATTTTTCACAAAATTTTAACGAATGAAGCAGGTAGACTAGTTGTAATCGGCGCTGACACCGTTGTATCATATAATCGTAAAGTGCTTGGAAAACCCAAGGATAGAGATGATGCAACTAAAATGATCAGTTCTATAGCGGGTAACACCCACGCAGTATATACTGGTGTGACAGTTTTTTATACGGGTGATAATGGAGAAGAGAAATCTTTTACCTTCCATGAGGAAACACTGGTTGATGTTGCACCGATGACTGATGAGGAAATCAAGGCATATGTTGCGACAGGTGAACCGGATGACAAGGCAGGAGGCTATGGCATTCAGGGTCAGTTTGCAATTTTTATTTCCGGTATCAGAGGCGATTATTACAATGTCGTGGGACTTCCAATAGCAAGACTTTACCGCGAAATGCAAGAGCATGAGCTTTTGTAACTTCGAAAAGGGATTTTGGAGGACTATTTTATGCACGAGTATGATGAGGCAGTTCTGAGATGTTTTTTGGAGAATCAGGGACAACTTTTTCCTGAGGATGTTGCATCCAATATGGAGGAGGCAGAGGCATTCTTGGAAGACTGCATGGCTGTAGTTGTTGACGGCGTTGACGAAGTTGAAGAGTATTTTGAGGAGTCAGGTGTCGACACCGAAGGTGGCAATGTACTTGAAGCTGACGAAGTTTTTGATATAGGCGACGGAAGATACCTTATTGTTGAAGGTTGAGATTGATCAATTAATTGATAGGAGAATCTTTACCCATTTTTATGGATCATAAATATGGGTAAAGATTTTGTTTTGTTTTTTGGAGTTTAAAGTGAGCAAAAAGATATTTTTCTTTGATCTGGATGGAACTCTTTTGAATAAACAAAAAGAGATAACACCGGATACTATGGAGGCACTACATAAATTTACAGATGCAGGAAATCATTTTTGCATAAACACAGGAAGAGCTATAGATAGCGCCAAGGCAGTATACAGAGGGCTGGGGCTTGATTTTAAGGGGAGTTTTCTCTGCGGCTCAAATGGAACAGAGATTTATAGCGTGGATGAAGGCAGGTATGTTTACAAAACTGGAATCCCTCTTGAAATGGTGGTTCCAATTTTTGATCTTGCAGATGAGTATGGCATTCATTGTCACACCTATAATGAGACACATATAGTTTCCAGGCATGACGGTGAGTGTATGGATTATTACAGAAGAGTTATCAAGACTCCTCTGATCGTTACAGATGATGTGATGGCTCAGCTTCAGAATCCTCCATCCAAGATGATTGCTATTGAGCTTCATGATCATGACAAACAGGAGAGATTCAGGAAGGCTCTTTATGAGATGACTGAGGGTAAGCTTACTCTTTTGTATTCCAATCCCTACTATATGGAGATTTTTCCATCTATTGCGGGAAAGGGAAGCGCAGTTAAGAGACTTGCGGATATTCTTGGAGTTGCTATTGAGGATACCTACGCTGCCGGAGATGAGCAGAATGACATCTCGATGATAGAGGCAGCAGGTCACGGAATAGCAATGATCAACGGCACTGATTTAGTGAAAAAAAGTGCTGATCTTATAACTACTGAAGATAATGACCATGACGGCCTTGCACCTTTTATTTTAGAGGCTATAGATTGATCATAAAACATGGAGAAGACAAATTATGCGAGCTATAGATTTACATACACATTCAACCTGTTCAGATGGGACATATTCAGTTAAAGAACTAATGGATTATGCGTATGCCAAGGGGCTTGCAGCTATTGCCCTTACTGATCATGATACTGTAAAAGGCCTTAGAGAGGCTGACGAATATGTTAAGGAAAACTATCCGGATATGGAATTTGTGCCCGGAATAGAGTTTTCTACAGTCAATGAGGGTAAGGACGTTCATATTGTAGGTCTTTATATGAACTATAATGATCAGGAACTTCTTGATACTATTGATTCTTTTATGAATTCACGTATTGAGAGAAATATCAGGATGTGCAAAAAGCTTTCAGAGGGAACAGGTTTTGACATTACTTTTGAAGCTCTGTGCAAGGAAAATCCTGATACAGTAATTACCAGGGCTCATTTTGCCAGATACCTGGTAGAGCATGGCTACTGCAACAGCAAACAGGAAGTATTTGACAGATATATTGGAGATAATTGTCCATATTATGTTCCAAGAGAGAATATTACTCCCGAGATGGCTATCGAAACCATCGTCAAAAATGGCGGAGTACCAATTTTGGCCCATCCTGTTCTCTATCACATGAGTGATGCGAAACTGGAGGCTCTTGTTGTGCGCCTTATTGAGGCGGGACTTGCAGGTCTTGAAGCAATTTATACAACCTACGAAGCGTATGAAGAGAGACAGATGAAGGAACTGGCAGAGAAACATGGCCTTCTTATAAGTGGCGGATCAGATTTTCATGGAGATAACAAACCCGCTATAGATCTGGGTATCGGCTATGGTAAACTATTTGTTCCTGAAAGCCTTTTGGAGGAAATAAAAAAATATAGTTGATTTTTCGAAAATAATATTGTATGCTATCAAATGTAAAAAATAGAACTGTATTTTGAGATAATAATTCTTTAAACAAATGCAATAGAGTTGCGGTCGTTTATTTTCCCACAGTTGATTTTTAATTTATTTATTATTACTTTTTTAGTTTTTTAGTTTAGTGTCTTTGCGGCACGGAAATGGAGTTATTTTGAGAGAACGTTATGAAACACTTAAATTAAATGACCTTAGGGAAATTGCCAAGAAAAGAGGCATAAAGGGTGCTACAGCACTTAAGAAGTCAGAGATCATTGATATTATGTGCGAACTTGACGAAAAAGAAAACGCACAGAAAAAGGAACAGGTGAAGGAAGCAGAGAAAGAGCCTGAGAAGGCAACTGAGAAAGAAGAACGTCCTAAGTCTGCTCCCAGAAAGAAAAATATAGTAGTTACAGGTGGAAATGCTAAGCCTGCGCCAAGAACACCTGCAGGAAATGCAGAGGAGAAGAAAACTGTAAGACCTGAGAAGGCAGAGAAAACATCTGAAGCACCTCAGGAGAATGAAGAGGTAGCTGATGGCGACGATGCAAATGGCATTCTTGAAGTAATGCAGGATGGCTATGGCTTTATCAGATGCGAGAATTATCTCCCCGGTGAGAATGACGTATATGTTGCACCAAGCCTTATCAGAAAATTCAACCTCAAGACTGGAGATATCCTTAAGGGAAAATGCAGAGCCAAGAAAGAAACAGATAAATTCGCAGCTCTTTTGGTTCTTGATTCAGTAAACGGATACAAGCCGGAAGTTGCTATGGGCAGATGGAATTTTGAGAATATGACACCTATTTTCCCAAATTCCAGAATTAAACTCGAGCAGCCAGGTTCATCAGTTGCTATGAGGATCATGGATCTTATCAGCCCTATCGGTAAGGGACAGAGAGGTATGATCGTATCTCCGCCTAAGGCCGGTAAGACAACACTTCTTAAAGAGGTTGCAAAGTCAATTCTCAAGAATGACAGCAACATTCACCTCATTATTCTTCTTATTGATGAGAGACCTGAGGAAGTTACAGATATCAAGGAGTCAATCGAGGGACCAAACGCAGAAGTTATATATTCAACTTTCGATGAGCTTCCTGAGCACCATAAGAGAGTAGCAGAGATGGTTATGGAGCGTGCAAAGAGACTTGTAGAGCACGGCAAGGATGTGGCAATCCTCCTTGATTCCATCACAAGACTTACACGTGCATATAACATTGTAGTTCCTCCTTCAGGAAGAACTCTTTCAGGTGGTCTTGATCCTGCAGCTCTTCATATGCCCAAGAAATTCTTTGGTGCAGCTCGTAACATGAGAGAGGGCGGAAGTCTTACAATGCTTGCAACAGCTCTTATTGAGACAGGTTCCAAGATGGATGACGTAATTTACGAGGAATTCAAGGGAACAGGT
>JAEEGL011979497.1_pt1 | contig 22955 bp, 23 predicted proteins | sample 9134231 | NCBI WGS metagenome assembly JAEEGL01 (sample SAMN16246548, study PRJNA631951) | gut metagenome | biome: gut microbiome; feature: rumen; material: fiber-attached | host: Bos | place: Iran: Karaj | collected 2018-10 | reverse complement strand
TTCTGCACATTCCTGAAATGCTAGAAGCAGCTTGACGTTAAGGTTCCTGTAACTGTTTTATATAAATATGCACGATAAACCGAAATAAAAAAATCTTTTGTAACTGTATCTACTATCAGTTCAGCAGAGGATTGGTTTACAGTCAATTCGGATGCTCTGATGAAAAAGATCGCATACGCTAGAGATAAACACTTAAACGTAGCCAGGTTTAAATGTATACTCGATGATTCCATAAAAGATGACGTAGTGCATCTTGTTAGCACAAAAGTTGCTAATAATGTGGAGTACAGCGATGAATACGAAGAACTTTGGATTACTGTTTAAAAAAGATTGGAGGAAAATTTTAACATGATTTCTTTTATTAAGTATGGCACTCCTTTTAGGGGTAAGCTTGCAAACATCAAAACGCATTTTAACAATGCACACAGATCTAAGTATGCAGGTATGGGTACAACTGCGGTTACGTTATCTGCAAACTTTCTTGATGCAATGTTTATGTTCGCAGGAACGAACATTGGAAGAAGGTTCTTTGTGGGTAGGATCGGAAACAGAACAACTGTAGTAGAGCTTGCAAATTCTGATGGAACAACACAAATTTTAAGTTTGTTTCATGACACCACCGGAGAGGTAAAGATTTCCGCTTGTATAGCAGACGGTTCGCCGGAAACTCCAAAGCTGGATTCAAGTTACTTCATTGCAGATAAAAATGGGTATACTAAAGGATATACCGGCACAGCCGGACTACTTGGTATTATGCCATTTATCCTGCAAGATGATGAGGCCGCTGAATATTGGAACCATCTTAAGGATGTCCTTCAATTCAACCTTGAAGATGAATATTGGGATTCTGAAGAAGCTGTTGAATCACTCGGTGCCTGGGCTGCAACATTCCAGGATAACGCATATCTAAGAATCCAGGATGCTGCAAAGTATGGAAAACTGGGGTTAAGAATGCCTTTAGATAACAAGGAGTTTAAAATCCTTCATTCTAAGGATCTTCTTAAGAAAGTAAAACCTATTTGCGGAACACCACTCTATTTTACCAATATAGATTCTCCTGTTTCAGCAAGTAGCCCTACGGGAAATACTACAGTTGACCTTAGCGTATATCATCTTGCGGATCTTCCTGAGTATGACGAGGAAACCAAGTCTCTTATCCCTTCTCTTATTTCAAGCGGAATAATGTCTGCAAACAAATGGGAAACAGATACAGCTCAATATATCAAATTATCTTCAAGATATCGAGAGCCAATAAGAACTTGCTACTTTGTTGGCCCTGCAGGTTGCGGAAAGACAACCGGATGTGACAAGATTGCCGAACTGCTTGGATTACCACGTCTGTATCATACATGTGATCCAGATATGGATTTGTTTAAGCTGATGGGTGAGCTGTATCCGGTTACCGGAGGAGAAGTTAAAGCAAAAGTGTCTCCAAAAGAAGTTTGCGACATGTACAATCTTCCTACTACCGATGACGTTGAATTTGATATAGAGTCAGCTTACATCAGAATGTATGGAAAAGAGTATGATGGAACAAGCAAGGGCGAGCTTTTAGATGCGCTGATGAATACGATCTTTGAGAAAATGGCTGAACTTAACAAAACAAACGATTATGTTTTTGTAGAAGGTCCACTTATCAAAGCACTTCGTATCGGAGCATTGCTTGAGCTTCAGGAGATGGGCATTGTAAGACGCCCCGGTGTAGCTGTCGCACTTAACGCCATTCTTGAGAGTGGCAAGAATAAGTACATCAATCTGCCTACCGGAGAGCGAGTATACAAGAATAAGAACACAGTTATCATATTTACATCTAACGATGAGTATGAAGGAACTGTGAATCTTAATCAGTCTGTACTCTCTCGTATGGGGCATGTTGTATGGTTTGAACACGCTGGGACTGAAGAAATGGCTGCAAGAACCAAAAATCTTGTAACAGATTTCCCTGATGATGAGCTGCTTAAAACAATGGCAGGGATAATCAGTGATATCAACGTTTTCTGTCACGAAAACGGTATTACAAGTGGTGTTTGTGGTCAGAGAGAGTTAAACAATTGGGCTATGGAGTGCATGATCCGTATGGAAATTGACGGAGAAGAATCCATTACCGATGATATTTTACGAGAAACATGCCAGACTTCCGTACTTAATAAAGTTTCCCAGAACGCTGACGATGTTATAGACGTTGCAACCGGCGTTGTTAATCCAAAACTCGGAGAATGGGAAATGAAAGTTTCATATTAGTGCATTAAAGGTTGATCATTAACCCCAAAGGGGATCTCAATTTTTCCTTTTTTGGGAAAAGGAGATCTCCTTTTATTTTAAAGAAAAGGAGAATAAAAAATGTATGACTTAATCAAAGATCAAAGAAAAAAAGAGTGTAAGGAAAGGGCAGAATATTTATTTGCAAACACACGATTTGCGGATAGATTGAACGACAATGACTACGATGAAATTGTGACATTGCCATTGCCTGAAGATGACTCTTACTATTCATTTGATTCAAGAATAATAAATGAACACCGGAAACAGGTGCGTATCATTGAATACTATTATAACAAATATTTGAAAACGGAGGATGAAAACTCTAGCTATTTTACTAAACCCACTTATATCCATATATGGGGCGGCATCAACGAGTCTGAATCGGACTATAAAGAAAAAGTTGAGGAGTTTTTTAAACACCTTGATGACAATGGTTATCACTTTGTCCGAATGCATGATTTTTGTGCTGTGATTGAAGGAGAAGACTCTTTTGAATATAACACCATGCTTAAAGAAAGAGGACTGAACGTTTGGGGCGAAATGATACCATTAAAAGAAATTATTGATAAATTTAAAGATGGTCGTTATGAATTTCGCTTTATGCCACAAACACTTGCTATGTGGATAGAAGATGGGCAGTGGAAGTTTTGGCCTCATCTTAATTTTTCAAAATTTTGTAAAAACTAACTAACCTATAAACCCAGAGGGGGAAGCAAAAATACCCCTTTTGGGGATGCGCTCCCTCCTTTTTGAAGGAGGAAAAAATGCTAACAAAACAAAGCCTTATTAGGCGCATAAACGAGAAAAAGTCAAATTTGACTGATAAAGAAGTGTTTCTAAATGATGCTTTTAGGTCGGTGATATATTCTATGATACAGGGAATCTGCAAAGACTTTAATGTTAAATTCTCTGTTGTTTTAGAATGGAAATCACCTGATGACTATACTGCTAAAACCAATGGAAACACCTACTGGCTTAATCTCAATAACAGATATGTTCAGGACGCAGAAAGAAAAACAAAGTATCGGCTTTATATTGGCGTAATGCTGCATGAGTGTGGTCATAGACTTTGGACTAACTTTAAGGCATTAAATAATGCTTATAAAGATGCCAGAACCAACGGTCTTATTCCAGGAGCAACATTAACCACCGAGTTCCTTAAAAACCAATCTCCTTCCGTTAAAAAAAGATTTGCGGATCTGTATATGAATATACAGAATGCAATCGAGGATGCTTACATTGAGATAAAGCTCATAAGCAGATATAAAGGTTATGGCAAATATCTTGCAACTATAAGAGATATTCAGCGCAGCAGTTCAGTTCCTTTTGAACAATATATGAAGGAGGAAAAGCCCGTCACTACAATAACTGACATGATTTTATACTATGCTAAGTATGGTTTCATTAATGTAGATGATGAGGAAGAAGCTGCTAAAGAGGATTTATGGCAACGATTTCTTGAAATCGCTCCTACTATTGATGCTGCCAGGGAAGAGCCAAGCTTTTATCGAAGGTTAAATGCTTGCGGAAAGGTTATGGATGCTTTTCTAAGGTATCTTCTTGATGAAGAGGAGAAAAAACAGAAACAAAAACAATCTCCTCAAAACTCAGAAGAAAACAGTTCTGAAGATTCTTCAAGTAACGATGAGGATGGTGAAACAGGAGAAAGCAATAGTCCATCAAATGATGATTCCGAAAGCGAAGAGCAAGACGAGTCTGATGGCGAGACTGGTGAAAAATCAGAGTCTGAGCCTGATGAACAGGATTCCGAAGGTGAGCAATCTAGCAACATGCCTGGTGAGGAACAGGAAGAACCACAATCATCAGAGCAAGAAGATAACGAAGACTCATGCTCTAGTCCGTTTGATCAGTTCAGCGAAGAAGATCTTGAAGAGATGATAAATGACATGGAAAAATCTATGCAAATGGAATCATCTGATGATATTCTTGATAACAGCGGTCAGGAGAACCTGGAACTTGATAATGGTATTGATGAGCCAAAGCAAGAAACCGAAGAAGAATCTTCCGAAACAGAGAGCGAACTTGAAAAACTCGAAAAAGAGATTGCTACTCAGCAAGTTGAAGAAGCACTTAACGAGGAGCTGGAGCAATGCTTACAGAAAGATCTTAAAAACCTGAATAAAGGGCCATACAACGGAACTACTACTGCTAACATCGAACGTGTTGGTAAAGATGCGCCAGATGACTTTGGTGAACTGATGGCGTATGTTAACCCTACCTTACGAAGACTTATTTCTGAATTTATGAAGGAAATAAAAAATCGGCAGGAAGGAGAAACTGAGACTGGTCTTTTTAACGGAAACAAAGTAAACAGGCCATATCGCTTTGATAAAAGGTGCATGAGCAAGAAAACTCTTCCACAGGATATTCCTGACATGAGTGTAATGCTCCTTATTGATCTTAGCGGTTCAATGTACGGAGAAAAAGAGATCGCAGCTCGCAAAGCTGCTCTTCTACTCTATCGTTTTTGTACAGAGCTTGGAATCAGAGTTAGTGTCTATGGACATGGTCTTGATTATGATTACGACATCGTACAGCTACGAAGCTTTGCTGAGTTTGATAATACAGACAGGTTTGACTTACAGCGAATCGCAAAGATTTGTAGTGATTGGGATTGGTGCAATCGAGATGGTTTTGCTTTACGTTTCTGTGCAATGAAGCTTGATAACGAAGTAGCGATGAAAAAGATATTGTTCATCATATCTGACGGTGCGCCTAATGGTTTAGGGTATGGCTATAGAATGGGTCAAACGCCTGAACAGTCAATGGCAAAAGCAGATATAAATGATATACTTACGACCTATGGTCGTAAAGGTATTTCCTTTATTACAGCCGGACTGTCAGAAAATAGAAAAACAATAGAAGCTCTTTATACTGACGGATTATCAGAAAAGACGGCGGCTAAGTATCTTGATATTTCAGATCTTAACAGGTTGCCAAAAACGCTTGTCAATATTCTTAAAAAAGAGATAGACATGCAAATGTAATTTAACTTCTTGACATTATCAGTATTATTTAGTACAATGACTAATGTAAAAAAGTTAAATAAATAAAAGTAAAGCAAATTTAAGAGCATCCATATTATTCCGTTTGGAATAATTGGGTGCTTTTCTTTTTGCAAAAAAAGGCATCCACTGCTAAGTGTGGAAGAAAGTGAGGAAATCATGAACAAAGTAGAATTAATTGGAAGGACTACAAGAGATCCCGAAGTACGCTATTCAAGTGGTGAGAACTCTTCAGCGAATGCGAGCTTTACTCTCGCTGTAAACAGAAGGGTTAGGCAGGGTGAAGAACAGCAGGCTGATTTCATCAGATGCGTTGCGTTCGGTAAACAGGCTGAATTCATCGAGAAGTACATCAAAAAAGGTGTTAAACTTGCCGTTATAGGTCGTATTCAGACCGGAAGCTATACCAATAAAGAGGGACAGCGAGTTTATACAACAGATGTCATTGTAGAAGAACTCGAATTTGCCGAGAGCAAAAATAGCGGTTCAGAAGGATCAGAAGGCAGTTCAGCAAAGTCAAGTCCATCACAGGGAGCAACTATCGGAGATGGTTTTATGAATATCCCAGACGGAATTGATGAAGAGCTTCCATTCGTGTAAATCGAATTAGGAAGTAATTAGTTAAGGAGCATGGCTTAAGCTATGCTCCTTTTATTTTAAGGAGGAATAATTTATTATGGCAACAAATTCAAACAACATTAAGTTTCGTAACCTTGACAGTTCAGAGCTGACAGTAAGAATATTAAATATTTCAAACAACTCTGTGTCATTAGTTATTCATACCGATGCTCGTGCGGTAATGCATCTTCTTGACGAAAAAGTAGGTAACGCAGGTTATCGTATCAGCCACGGGGAACCGCATTACGGAGATAAAGAAGTAGCGATGGATTGTACCATTGAGATTTTTGATCAGGCTACACAGCAGTGGGCCTATAAGAAAGATTTTGGAGTTGGCGCTGATGTGAAATCTGCCGCAAGCGACTCTCTTAAGAGGGCTGCTTGTGCCTGGGGCATCGGACGTTCTCTGTACACAATGGATGAAGTGTACGTTCCTATTGAGTTCGTAAATGTTTCAATATGGAACAACCGAGTTTCTTGTAAAGATGAAATCGTTGTTTCAGGAATACATTATGATGAGCTTGATAGAATTGACGCTCTCATGCTCACCAATAAAAGTAAAAAGGGCGATAATTCAACAATATCGCTTAACTTTACTCAGAAGGAAGCAATCTTGAGAACTCCATTAGGGGATACAGCAGTTGCTGGCCTTCCAATCAACAATTTCCCTGGACTTTTGACAGCAAATGAAAAAGAGATTTCACCAGAAATACCTGGCGTTGCTACTGCTACTGTTAAACGTGGCAGAAAAAGAAAGTCAAAGGAAACTCCTGTAGAAGAGACTCCTTTAGCAGAAACAATTGATCAGGAAGCTCCTGCAGAGAATGTTCTTTCTGAAGAAAATCATGTAGAGGAAACACCTGTGGGTGATATTCCTGTTGAGGAACCAACGGCTTCCTTAAACGAGGAAGTTGAGCCGGATGTTCCGTCTGATGAAAATTCTGAAGGAGATGTTGATTTTATGGAGAATGTCAACATTGAAGAAACACCATTTGCTGAGTCGAATTCTGCTCCTGTGGCAGAACTTCAGATTGAGCAGGATGATTTTCTTGATGAAGAGTTCGATGATCGTGACTATCCTTTAAACGTTCCGGTGGAAATTGAAGGAAAGTTTAAGAGAGCTGGATATAAGCTCGGAGATCTGCAGGCCAATGAAGTAGTTTATGTTTATAATCACAAAGACGCTTCTGAGGACTTCAAGACAGCTTGTCTTGAAAGAGCAAAGATTGATGCTGCTGTAAGAGCAGAATTCATCAAGAACAAAATTCCGGTATAAGCCAAATAGAAAGGAGAAAGGCTATGTCAAGATCCGGTAGTTATGAGCCTTTCTCAATCATGGAGGCTCTTTCAGAGGTTGGGATCTCTTATGATCCCAACTCCAAAATCAAAAATCAACAGGTACGTTGTCCAAAATGCGGTCACTTAGATTTTTACGTTGATGTGACACGTAATTTTGGACATTGTTACCGAGCAAGTTGCGGTTATAAATGCAACCAGATTTCACTTGTAGCAGATTATTATGGGATTACAGGTAAAGAAGCTGTCGCAAAAATGCGTTCTAGTAAGGCAAGTGGCAAAGTATCTTCTTATACCCCACCTAAAATCCATGAAAGTGAACCCATTGCAAATATTGAACTTCGCAACAAAGTGTATAGAGCATTCTATACAAATTATAAACTCTCTAAAAGTCATACGGAGAATCTTTTAAGTAGAGGTCTTAAGGAAGAAGAAATCAAAAAACTTCCTTACTTTACTTATAACCAAGATTCTTCATTCGCTAAAAGAATCTATAAGACTTTAAAGAGCATATCAGGGCTTCCGGGGCTTTATATGTCACCGGACGGACCTGATATGCAAAACCTTAAAGGTATTTTTGTTCCTTATTATGATAATAAACATCGTATACAAGGGTTTCAGTGCCGCAAGAATGAAGAAGACAGAAAAGTAATTAATGGTAAAAAACAGGCTAAATACTGTTGGTTCTCGACAAACGGCTATGAAAAAGGAACAAAAATGACCGGTGTGATGCATTACGCTTTCAATTGGAGCATAGACCTATTTGGAAACTACTCTCCTATCTATAGTAAAGATGTAATTTTTACTGAAGGAGCCATGAAAGCGGACATAATTCATATTATTTCAGGACAAAATGTTGTTGCTGTGCCTGGCGTAAACAGTCTTGGTCAGCTTAATACTGTCCTCCAGGATCTTAAAGATCATGGGGTAAAAAGAATTATAAATGCATACGATATGGATTATATCAACAATCCTGATGTCGCAGCAGCCTGTGAGAAAGCAGCAAGCATAATCAAGAGCTTTGGCTTTGATTATAAGCGTGCAACATGGGATGCAAGCAAAGGCAAAGGGCTTGATGATTTTTTGGCATATAAACGTATGGAAAACGGAGCAAAATAATATTGTTTGTGGCTTTACCTATATGGGTAGAGCCACACTAATTAAGGAGGCGAATTCATAAATGATTTATGAAACAAAGAATTGGGTTAAACCGATTACAAACGATATTTGGAACTTCTTTAAAAAGTCACTTAAAGAGCAGCATGTTGATCAAGATGAACTTGTAGCTCTGTCAGGGAAGCTTCCTGATAATATGCCTTTATCTTCAAGGATGGGACTAATATATGCAATTTCTCTTTATGAAACTGATATTATTAATCATCCCGATAAGGCTTATAAAGAGTTCCAGAGCTTGATCACCGGACTTTACAAAGCTTGTAATACAGCTTGGGACATGGTTGTACAGGCAAAAACAAAATCCGATGATTCAGCAGCGTTTAAGTATCTCGTTGATACTATTGCTTCTGAAAGTAAGACTATTAGACAAGGTAATGAGCTTCACGCAAATGTGGTTAGCATTTTCTCGACTTGTTTTGTAGACATGTTTGAGTACATGTATAGACAGTACAAAGACGAGAAAAACAAAGCGGCTTAAATTGTGTCAGAGAGGATTACTAATGGATAACAGCAAAAACATGACTACTAGCCATTCAGAGAGTTCAATTTATGAGGGTTGTATTTCGCTAATGAAAGAGCTTGTTCGAGATTTTTACGAATACCTTGAGTTTCTTGGGGTTGATGTTGCAAACCTTGATGAGGATGAACAGTTTAATGTTAGTTTTAATAACATGGAAATCGTTCAGAGACTTTTTCTTGAAAGAACTACTCATAGCGGCTCATCTTCTACCATGATGAAGATGAAAGAGCTTGGAATTGAGTATGGTGATGTAGAATTTAATTTTGACGAGGAATTATCCGACCTGGATTAGGATTTGGAGAATTCCGTTGACAGTGTCTGTATTACATTGTATAATTGATACTGTAAAAAAGTTAAAATTATTAAAAGTAGACAAATAAAAGAGCAATTTTTCAACTTAGTTGAAAGATTGCTCTTTTTTTGTTGCTTAACTGCAGAAAGGAGAGATAAAAATGCAGTACAGACAAAAAGGTGGTAAATATTCCACTAAACGCATCAAAGGTGCGAAAGAGACAGAGAAATCTGACAACAAAAATCAGAAGGGAGGCCGCAGGTAATGCCTACAATCAATCCGCTTCCAACAACTGTCTTAAACATGGAGTCTTTATTAACTCCACAAACACAGCCAATTATTTGGCCATCTGTTCTTAACTGTTTTGAGGATGAGTACAAAACTCTTCCTGAAGAGATTAAGAAGCTATACGTGTACAATAAGTACACAAACGCATATGATATTCCGGACGATGTATGGGCATCAGGAATAAGACAGCATGGTTTCTATTTTGCGGATCCAAAGAACCCTAATTATCTACCATATACTATCGGCGGCTCCGATATCGGCGCTATCTATGATGGCTCGATTATTCAGGAATGCCTCTCTTTATATGAGGGACAGCATGGATCAAAATACAAAAATGCCTTAGAGCTTGCATACGAAAAACAAGGAAGGATTTTTGCATGGAACAAAAAATCAGACCAGAACGTTCTTACTCAGGGCCACATAGAAGAACAATCCATTCGAGATTACTTTGCACTTGAATGGAACAAAGATCATCCCGGACATCATATGGAAGTTATCAATGATACCCATATGTATCAGTGTGGAATTAAGGACAAAAAGGGAAACCTTAAATATCCTTATATCATCTGCAACACTGACGGTAAACTGATTCTCGATAACTCTCTTGAAGGTATTATAGAGTGTAAGACCTGTCAGTTCAGTTCTCCAGACATAGACATATGGAAGTCTGGCTCAGTACCGCTGGGCTACTTCTTACAGTGTCATCTTTATCTCATTTGCACCAACAGAGCATTTGCATACATTACCGTAAAATTCGGACTTGGCGATATCAGATACGTTTACGTTGAAAGAAATCCTGAGATTGATGAATTACTTCTTGACGCAGTTGAGGAGTTTATGGATGTTGTGAAGTCTGGTCGTGAACCGGATGTGAGTAAGATGGATCCTGACGAAGTAATTAGATACTACAAGAAAGTTTTCGGGCCTTATGACCCGGAAGCGAAAACAGTTGAGCTTCCATGCACAACAGCACTTAGGAATGCAGCCATTGAGATCAACACTATCAATAGTCAGATCAAGACTCTTACAGAAAAAATCGAGGCTTTAAAAAAGCAGCGAAACAAGGTGATTGTAGATAACAATATCTATGAGATTGTTGGTAAGAGTAATGAGGCAAGCATCACCCTTGATGATAGTCATTACATGATTATGAAGTTCAAGAGTAAGCCCAAATCATATGCTATTGATGAGGATAAGCTCAAAAACAGTGATCCTAACATGTATCAGAAATATATAGTTGAAAAAAAGGAGTTTAATGCTGCTCTTTTCAAAAAAGAGAATAAGCAACTTATAGATGAATTCCTTTTACCAGATACCGTATTGACTGATACAAAAATTGATTACTGTGCTACCGAAGTAAAGGAACTTAAGAATAAAATAATATCATAGGAGGCCCCATCGTGGAGTACATTTCAAAGTTTTATTCAGAGATGAATAAGACCGGCTCCACATGGCTACCTACCAAAATGTTCAAAAATACATCTTCATACATCGTAGAGGGGGACTTATGTACGGTAAGTCCTATCTACGAAAAGGAGAAAAACATTGCTACTGCACTCGTTGACTTTTATCACGAAAGAAACGTGTACAAAAATGAAAAGGCGATAAATGAACTTTTGGATGAATACACAAGGGAAACAGGCATTACTCTTCATCCAGTACAGGAACAAGCTGTACGAATGATAGTTAAATACCCTCTTTGTATTTTGACAGGTGGCCCGGGAACCGGTAAAACGGCAACTCTTAAGTGCGCTATGTGGATTATTGAACACATCTCTTCTGCTGAACTTTTACTTACTGCCCCAACAGGAAAAGCAGCTATGCATCTTGGTGAGGTATGTGGTAAAGATGCATGCACTCTTCATAAAGTGCTTGGTATCGGTTACGAAGAAGATACTGCGGAATTATCTCTTGAAAATGATGTTGATGAACATTACTTGTTCATTGACGAAGCATCAATGATAGATCTGAATGTCGCTAATGTTCTTGCGAACACAATAGATGCCTTCGGTAAGGTTGTATTTATCGGAGACATTGACCAGCTTCCAAGTGTCGGGGCTGGTGCGTTCTTAAGAGACATCATTGATTCAGGAGTATTCCCTGTAACAAAACTTCTTAAAACCTTTAGGCAGGAGGGTGAAAGCGGACTGCTTTATAACATTAAGGAGCTTAGAAATAACGCTCCAAAGCTTAAAACCTTTGATGACTGTACCTTTAAGAGAATACCATCCGAAGCAACATATGAGGATGTTGATAATCTTATTTTTGCAGAATACGAAAGGTTAATTGCAAAGAATGGTAATGACATTGCTGTACTACTTCCATTCAGAAAAAGTAGCTACTGCTCTAACAGACTAAATAATTTACTTCAAAAAAAGTATAACCTCGGAGATGGTAACAGTTGGGACGTTGTAATAAACGGTCAGGAACTAACATTTAAAGAGGGTGATTTAGTTATGCAGACAGTAAACAGATTTGAATGCGTAAACGGTGAGGTCGGAACCGTAACTAAAGTAACAGAAGATTTTGTAAGAGTTAAATATGCTTTTACAGAAGTGGACTATTACGAAGACGATATTGATGAACTGACTCTTGCATATTCTATGTCTGTGACAAAATCGCAGGGTTCAGAGTACGCATCTGTAATAGTTTGTATGCTTGACGAACATAGCTTTTGTCTTAACAAGAACGCTCTTTATACCGCAATAAGCAGAGGTAAAAAAGAAGTAACAATTTTGATTCAGAAAAAAGCATATGTCGAAAGCCTACGAAAAACAGCAGGTTCACGAATATCTAAATTAAAGGAAAGGATAACCGAGCAGGAATTTCAGAAGCTCGCAATATAAAAAAATGGATAATAACTACAGAGAAATTTCGAGTGTAGAGGAAGATGCAAAAGAAGGTCTCCTCTATCAGTGTTGGAAACAGGATTGGGGTCTTAAGATCAGTACATGGTATGGCATGGATAAAATAAAGTTTTCTTTTATCGAGGTTGGAGCCGGTGGTAAAGGAAAATCCTTTAATATCTTTATGCCAACTATAAAGGATGATGCAACATGCTTTGATAATTGGGCGCATGACATCATGGATGATATAGGAGTACAGAGCATAAGAACAGTCCTTGCAGCAGAGTCAAAGGCTGGTGAAAAGTATCCAAAATACTATAAGTTTATTACAGGAGAAAACGGGGAAAAATCCCTGGGTATCTGTAATTCGACAAAGGGAGGCTATTGCATCAATGCTTCTATCACAAGACCTACAGGCGAAAATGATGAAAAAGGCAACCCAAAGTATAAGAAAGATTTCTGTAATATTTCTATCTCATACTATGACTTAAGAAGAATTGCAGAAAGGTATTTAAGAACTTATGAGGAAAGAAGAGAGGAGCTTGAAGAAATGAGAATTCAGGCTATCAAAGAATCTTCTCGCCCACGTAAGGAGAAATCTAACGCTCCTATCGAAGAGGTAGCACCGGAAGCAAAGCCGGAGACTCCTGAGAAAACCGATAAAAAAGCAACATCTAATGCAGAAAAAGGGGACAAAAAAAAGAGAACAGTTGTTAAAAACACCGATACTCGTGAGGAAGTATACAAAATGTATTCAGATGGTATCAAGTGTTTTGATCTGCTCATAAACTCACAGCTTAAGGAACTGTCTACTAAACCAGGCACGTACTTCTGCACAGCGAGAAATGAGGCAGATACAAAGAAATATAATCTCTTCATTACCCCGGAAGCAAAGGAAAAGTTACCTAAAGAAGGTTGGGATATCATGACCTCAAACGCTGAAATTGGAGTTGAAGTAAAAGTTGCATTTGCCGCAAATGAAAAAGTGGAGAATGATCATACTATACTTGAAGTACTTCAGTTTTTAGGCAAGTCAGAGTAGAACTTATCCAATGAGCGTAACTGCAGGTATGTAGTTACGCTCCATGAGAAAGGAGCACAAAATGAACATTTATATTGACATGGACGGAACTCTTAACATCTGGAGGAGCAATTGCTCTATAGAAGAGATTACATCTCCAGGTTTTTTCAGATCCGCTGTTCCTTGTGAAAACATGGTAACTGCGATCAGAGAAATGATTAAAGAACATCCGGAACATGATTATTTCATCTTATCTTCTACCTTTAGTGATAATCACTCAGGTTTAGAAAAGATAGATTGGAATAAAGAGTTCATTCCCGAAATGCCGGAAGATCATATAATACTTACACCATACGGACAGAGCAAAGCATTGTTTGTTGACTCACCAGAAGATGCAGTATTACTTGATGATAATACGGACGTACTATTATCATGGCCCGGCATAGGAATAAAAGTATATAATAATGTAAACGGTACTAAAGGAAGATGGACAGGATATTCTGTTCATTCAGCCATGAAATCTGAACTTTTAAAAAATCAGCTTCTTGGCATCCTTAATATCTGTGAGAGCAAAAAAAATATAGCTTAAGCTTAAGACCTCTATTCTTCGTGATAGAGGTCTTATTTTAAAGACGGAGGTTTTATATATGAAAGACATTCAGATTCCCGGTCAAATGACGATTTTTGATTGTTTATCAATGATTGATTCAAAGTCATATTCATGGCACACCATTATTCAGGATTTATATGAGGATTTAAAACCGCTGATAAACGGTGATGGCAAACCATCATATGAGATATGGGATCATGTTCCAAAACTCGGCAAGCGTTTTGAGATATGTAGCAGGAACACTATCTTAGACATGGAAACATTTTATAAGATATGTGATAAATACAAAGAAAAGCAGCTAGATGTATCAGCTATTATCACACCTAGTCTTTATAATGACAACCTTAATAATTATTTTATAAGCACAATGTGGCTTACTAAAGGTCACAAAGAGCCAAAAGAGGTAATGGCATGAGTGAAGATGTTATCAAAGGACAGATGAGCTTGTTTGACTTTATAAAACCAGAGCCGGAACAGATCCCAATGTATGATTACTTAAAGATGCTTGGATACAGGAACTCATACGAAGAAGCTCCTAACCATGAATGTATAGCAGAGGTTGTTGACGTTCATGAGTATCCCAAACTGCATTTTTACAAAACAAGTTATGTGTATTCTTTTGGAAATATCGTTCAGGAAATACCTAAACACTGTGGTTATTCGTGTGTGTGGTGGAAAGAGATTAAACCACTTCATAACTATGATGAATCAGTATGTGAGGGTTGTAAATGGCGATATTACCCAGGTAAATTTCTTGAAGTGAATGAATATGGTGATACATGGGCTTACCGTTGCCCCGGCACGGCTTGTGCTAATTGGCCTAATGGTACACCTATGAATATTTCACATATCAACGAAGACAATGAGTATTTGGATACTAAAGAATCACATTGTTACTGTTGGAACAGAGAATGGTGGCCTGGAAAATACAATATCTGTAAACACGCAGATCATGTCTGTAACAAAAAAGAATTATGGAAGATAGCGGATACTTTGGACGATATCAAATGTCCCCATGTATGCTGTCGAAAGTGCGACATAGAATTATGCGGAGCTAGATGTAATGGAACTAAAAAATAATAAAAATGGTCTTCCCAGGGAAGGCCATTTTTATTTGTCTGTAAAGCCATCAGAAGCTTCATACAGACGTTTTTTGCGTTCACTTAAGAATGGCACATAATTATATTAAAACGCCTGTATGGGCTTTATATGAGCTTAGAAGGCATGCTCTGATTAATTGAGGTAATCGCCGGTTGGAATAATAAACATTTCAACCGCAGTAATCTCGGATTCTTTGACATATGGATAAGTCCAATATCTTGAATCGTATGAAACTCCTCGATTATCACCCATCACAAAGTACTCACCCTCTGGAACAGTAAAAGTTAAAGCACAAAATGTTATGGATTGTCCGTGTAAGTATTCAGTTTCTTCAAGTAACTGACCATCGATGTAAACATCACCATCGGCAAAGGAAACTGTTTCACCGGGAAGTCCAATGACACGTTTCATGATCGTGTCGTTTTCTTTGTTAAAGGCAATGATGTCGCCTCTTTTGATGGTTTTATCAAGTCTGTTACTAACAACTATATCATGGACCATTATCGTTGTTTCCATACTTTCACTAACAACATAGCTGATTTGAAGAACATATCTAAATAACACTATGCTGAAAATAAGAACTAAACAATAAATGATAATACTCTTAATGAATTCTTTAAAGTTGAATCCTTTATTCTTGTCACCTTTCTTTTTGCTACCGTCTTCATCATCCTCGCTTAAATTCAAATCTGAAAGATTCACAGCCTGAGAAGCCTTTATCTGATTTTTGTTTTCATACATCTCCTTGTCGGCAGCTTCAATCACTTCTGTTTTATTCATATCACCCTCTGCAATGTGATAACCTGCAGCAATTGAATATTTGATGCCGTCTTTATCCTCTTTGGTCATTCTCTTTAATTCCTGTCTAATAAGATTAAGCTTATTTTCTATGTCAATCTCCTCGATGTCATTTAAAAGAATATAAAATTCGTCACCGCCGGTTCTAAAAGTGTTGTTTTCTCCAAAGTGTTTTTCTAAGGTTTTGGCTACGGCACGGATCAGCTTGTCTCCATATGAATGACCGAGAGTATCATTAACTGCCTTAAGGCTATTAATGTCAATACTTACAGCGCAAAACCCATTAATACTACTCTCTTCTTCTCTCTGATCAAATGCACGTCTGTTAAGAAGTCCGGTGCTTTCATCATGCAGTGAGTTGTATCTATCATCATTCTGATATTCGTCATCATCCTCGAAATCTTCATAAGTCTGTGAAAAAATATCGGGTTCTGTTTCTTCTGATTCCTGCTCTTCTACTTCTTCATCTTCCACATTACCTGAAAGAACTTGTGGTGTCTTATTTTTTTTTCTAAAAAGATAATAACCGCCACCACCAAAAAGAGCAATAATAAATATAAACATGATGATAACACTTATGTTTGATTCTTTTTTCTCTACTATTACACGAGAAATTGTAAGTTCATACTTTGTTTCGTTTCCGGCTTCATCTGAAGCTGTGATAACAAGCTTATTATCTCCCTCATGAAGCGCTACATCATAAGAAAAATAACCATCAGTATGTGGAGTAAGTCTGATACTGTTAATTTCAAGAGTGCTCTGCCCATTAACATTTCCCTCAATCAAGAGGGATTCATCCTGTGTAGAAATACCATCGTATTCCTGTGCAAGTTCAAGTTTTGGAAAAGCCATATCCCTTGTATATGTTCTCTTATAGCTTGTGTAGTTGTTCTTATCATCAATGAGATATAAACATACGCTGTTATTACCCTCGTAAGGAAGAGGAATTGATATTTCATGCGTTCCTGCATCAAGCTGTACCGGAGTTTCTATAACTGCATCATTTATCACAATCTCATATGAGTATGACTTGTTTAAGGTAACTGTTGCAGGGATATAATCTGTATTAACATACTTTTTATCGGTAAAGTTTACTTCGGCATCCGGTGTATGTTCTGTCTGAATGGTATAGACTTTTTCAGCACCCTGAATGTTTGCTGATGAAGTAGGAACAACTGATAAGACAATCTTTTCAACTCCGTCCTTTATCTCACACTCAAAACTGTTGCCTGATACTGAGTCGGATGCAAGTATCTCGTTATTAACAAGATTTACCACCTTTATTGTAACAGTACCAACAATGGAATCGCCCCACTCTACAACTAGCTTACTATCAACGAAATAATACTTTAGATCTGAAATGTTATAACCAACAGATATTGTCTGTCCGGGAACATAACTTTCACTCTCTTTGGCGCTCATCACAGAGACTCTGGCCTGTCCTACTTCGCCGTTCTTATTTTTTATCTTAACTGAATAAGTTCCCTTTGCTACCTTTGGAACGGTGCAGCTAAATTCATATTCACTGATCTGTACAAAATCATATTGATTATCTCGTTCATCTGTAACAGTGATTTTATAGTCTCCTTCATCATATACATTAACAACAAATGTACATGCTGTGTAGTTCTCGCTAATTGGTACTTCAATTGTCTTGCTTTTTGCCTGTACATGGACTGGAGCGAGCCATATCAATGTTGCTAGCATAACCATAATCAATCCTTGTACTTTCTTCATAAAAAAACCTCCATGTGCTCTGATTATATCTGTATTATATTATAGTATGAGGAAAAAAGCAAGGACTATTTAAACATTTAGATGTTGCAAATTCTATCATACTATAATATAATACTGTAAAACTCTAATGCGAGAATAGGAGCATCCATAAATGGAAACAATTAAAAAGATTTGTCCTGGATGTGGCGGCGATCAGGTAAGTGAGAAAAAAAGGAAATGCCCGATGTGTGGAATTCCAGAGTCGAGTTTTATTGTGATGCCTGTAACAGAAAAAGCAGAAAAGCCTTTACAATATCAAAACGCTTCTCCATTTGCCAGACCGCCAAAGAAGAACGAACCAGATACAAACGAAATAGCAAAGAAAACAGAGATAAATGAGAATCTTCCTGAAACAAACGATAAGCAGCAAGAAAAGAGCAACACATCTTCTCAGGAAGCGTTGAAAAAAGAAACAAACAAAAACTATCAAAACTGTGTAGAACAAAATAAAGAACCGGAGAACCGAAAGACAAGCTCCGAAAAATTAACTAATATCAAAAAAGAAAGAGTTTCACCTGTAGAACAAAAAGAACATAGTGTTCCAGGACAAAATCGAAAACAAACAGAAACTAAAGATATTAAGAATATGCAGGAACCGTCAGAGGACCCTGAGAGGAAAACTGAGAAAAAGGCTCCGCCGGAAAGAAAGATCATGAGTGATAAGCCTGGTTCTGAAAAGGTACATGCTATACCCAAAAAGAAAACCACACCGCCAAAGGGTGAAAGCAAATCAAAGAAATCAGAGAAAGAACCTGCGGAAAAAAAGGCACCTATAATAAAATCCGATGTCAGGGAAGATGTTGGAATTGATTTTAACGAAGATCACTTCTATGATGATACACCGTCATTGCTTCCACCGGAAAAAGATAAAATTCCTATCTCTTCTATCCTACATGCGTTGCTATGGATAACTATTGTAGGTGGTTTTATCTTCTTCCTCATGAATTATATTTTATTGTTTTAGCAGAAAGGAAATTACATGGAACAGACTAAACTTAGTAAAATAAAAACAAAACTACATCTTGCAGCGTATTCAGATATGCCAGATCCGTTACGTATGTACTTCACGACTAGATTAAGACTTACGTGGCTCCTTATTATCCCATTTATCATCCTTGCATTTATTCTGAAAAGTTTAAATAGTGTGCTTTTGGGCGTTGGCCTTACAGTCGTTTTATATATGGCACTTGTGCTGAATATCATGTATGTACTTCAAGGGAAATGTGGAATCATCGAAGGAGTTGTTGTTACATCTGTTGAAGGCAATAAAAGATCTCTTGTACGTGCGGCACTTTCCTCTTCTCTTAGAGGACAACAGTTTCAGCAGAGACCATACATTGATGTTGTAACAGAAGAAGGTTCAAGAGTAAGAGTTTTTGTTAAAGGGCCTAACAGTTACGAGGTAGGCAATGAGATAAAGGTATATGCGCTTCTCTCTGACATTGAGGTTAAGACCGAAGACTATGGCGCTATAAATAATTATTATTTAATCAAACTTGAAAAATATAATTGACATAGTCAATATTATTTGGTAATATTGATATTGTAAAAAAGTTAATTAAATAAAAAAGTAAAACAATCTAAGAGCAGTACCTATTCAGATAGGCATACTGCTCTTTTTTTGTTTTTATTTTTAAGAAAATGATCACATTATAGCGATCAGAACAGAAAGGAGGTTCAGACAAGATGCCTGCACCATTTTTAACAGTTGAGCTTAATGAGATGACACTCGATGATGTAGAACTCATCAGTGCGTCCGGCTTCGTGCTTGACATAAACGAAGGAGTAATCTCTGTAGTTTATGCTCCGTACGAATCATTATTAGCTTAAACTAAGCTATTTTTTGTCCTACCCGCAAGGGAATTCTTTTTCCCTTGTAAAGGGTAAAGTTTTCCTTTGCGGTAACTATCAAATTAAACCGTATCCGCACGTAAGCGGAAGAAAGAAGGAAACTATGGATATTAAAAAATATGCAAATGAAGTAAAAGACATCATTGGTGGCGAGGTAATAACCGTTGTAAAGAACGGCATTCCTTTTGTCGGCATAAGAAAAGATGTTGAGGATTTGGGCGATAAGAAGTTGGCTGCTAACATTTACGTCAACGAATATGCCGAAGCTGGTAAATCCGTAGAAGAAGCTGCTGAAATCATAAATGAAACTTTTAATAACTTAAAAGCACCAAAATTTGATTTTGCAGGGACTGAAAATTACGAAGTGGCAAAGAAAAAGCTTAGTCTTCGTCTTTACAAGTCCGGTAACCAGGCACCAGATACGGTAACTGTTAACGCTGAAAAATTCGGGTTTGAGGATCTTGTCATTATCCCAGAGATTATTTGGGATATTGATGGCGAAACAACCGGCTCTTCATGTGTTAACTCCGATTTATTAAAAACATGGGGAGTGACAGTTGAAGAAGTTGTAGCTGATGCAATCTCAAATTCTAAGGAAAATGTGGTCTTTAAGACCCTGAACGGCGTTATGGAAGATCTTGGTCGTGATGATCTTCCTGCTATCCCAAATGTTTATGTGTTAACTAATAAGTCGGCAAAAAACGGGGCTTCAGAAGTCATCGTATATGCTGATGAACTTGCCAAGAAGTTTCCAGATGGTTACTATGTGCTCCCAAGTTCTGTGCATGAGGTAATAATTGCTGATGCACGCTGCGGAGTAACGAAAGAGACTTTAGATGGAATGGTACGCGAAGTCAATGCAAATTGCGTTGAACCAGAAGATCTGCTTTCAGATCATGCCTATTTCATCAAAAGAGCTTCTTGCTAACAAATTGTTAAAGTTTACGCATGTAAAGAGCTATCACCCAAAAAGGTGGTAGCTCTTTCTGCTATAAGAAAGGAAAGGTAAATAATTTATGAGCAAAAGATATTCTTATCTTGAAGATGAGGAAGTCCGGAAATTCAAAAGCTTTGACGAATTCAATTCATTTGCCAAAGATCGTAAAGAAGGCGATTTATGGATTGAAACTGCATGCAATGATACAGTTGTTATAGGTGTCGAAAACAATCCAATTTGCGCCACACAGCTTATTGGAAATCTTTATCACTATCAGGGAGATAAGGAAACTTTCAAAAAGACTATGGCTACCCATGGGCTTCTCTTACAGGTTCATGATGTTAACGACACGTTAACTTATGACATAAGAGATATCGGCCTGTCATCTATTTATTCTCGTGCGGGACTTTTAGGGCGTACAATAAGGGATGTTAATAATGCTCTCGGAAGTATTTTAAGATCAGAATGGCTTACAAAAAGTCTTTCGCTTTATTCTGATCCTGCAAAAGTACTTGTACGAGATGGTAAAGTTAGTACCATGTTATCGTCCAGATACAATGTTTTTCACTCAGCGGATCTTATCCGTTCTTTGGAAAGTTATTTAGATGACACATGGAAAGGCTGGTCCTTTGATGCCGGGCTTGCATCTCACGAAATCATTGATGCAAGCTTCTTGCTTGAAAACAGAAATGAGGAAGCCAAAAAAGCACTTGAAGATTTAGGGTTCAAATGTCGCAGGGTTGACATTTTCGCTAGATTCGTCACTAGTGATATAGGCGATAACGCTGCTACGCTCTACCCTATTCTTAAGGTTGATGGCCTTAATATAATGCTTGGAGAAGCAATAAAGGTTGCTCACACAAACAAAGATGGGTTATCAGCTTGGGATGATGGAATTTTAAAGTTCAGTTCTCTTCTTAAAAAGGGTCAGGAATCTATTGAGGCTCTTGCAACAAAGAAGATCCGAAATTCAGGTGGATGTTTAAGATACATGGCTTGCGAACTTAAGCTTCCAAAAGATATATCACTTGAAGTCGGTGCTGAAATGGATGCCATGTATATTTCAGGATGTTCAGCACTTGATATCTACTACTACTTGCATGAAATAGTAAGTAGGTATATCCAGGGAAAAGATATATCTCCTGTAAGCAAGTTGAATTACGAGGAAACTGTAGCACGTTCTCTCGGAATGGACTTTAAAGACGTTCCATTTGAATGGGAATAGTTGTACTGTTATCTGAGAGTAAAATGTGATATAATAATCTTAACCGAGAAGGATTCCCTAATGGGTAAACAGAGGGAGTCCTTCAATGGACTTTCTCTGACTTGGAATATTTGAGAGAGGAGAAGGCTGTATGTTAGGAGGATTAGCTATGGATGATACAATGCCTATTGTTGAAATGTCTGAACTGTTAAAAGAGTTAGATAAAGGTATTGATGATGTTGAAAATTGTCGTATTACTCCACACGAGGATACAATGAAAATCTTGACACAGCAATATAACGACTATGTATCACAAAATCCTTGAAACCGATGAAGCCATTAAAGATTTACACCATATTTCTTGCAAAGCTTATGATTATACAAAAGATAAAGAATCTGGCCATATATTCCTTACATTGTATGACGCAACCACTGCAAATATGGCAATATTTCCTAATGGATTCAATACAACTGACATAGAGTATCGTGGCTATATAATTCATATTCTTCCGTTCGGAAACTATAACTTGTTTTATATTGTTAATGACGAGAGCAAAGAAGTTTATATATTACGAATTCTATATCAGAAACAATCCTGGCAACGAATCTTGAGAGTTGATAGCTCTTATCATATTCGTGGTAATAAAATTATTTAGAACTATTGATTACAATACCACCCCTTCGTTAATGAAGGGGTGATATTTTTTTATATTTATCATACAACAAAACAATATTGACATTTACAATATCGTATCGTAATATTTATCTAAGACGTTATTACGGACAATTAATACGTGAATAAACAGAAAGGATAACGCATTAAGCGAAGGTATTAGAATGAAAAACAATTACGTTATTGGTATTGATGTTGGAAACAGCGATGTAAAAACAGCTAATCAGTCATTTCCGTCCGGTTATGTTGAAGTATTAAGCAAACCTCTTTTAGTCGATGAAAAAGATTACATTGAATGTAACGGAAACTACTACATTCTTTCAGAAGAGAGGTTTCCGTACACAAAAGATAAATCTGTTGATGACAGGATGTTTAATTTATCTCTTCTGGCTATCGCCAAAGAACTCTCATCAAAAGTTAAGGAGCAACCTGAGACTCCTATTAATGTAACCCTTGCTGTGGGTCTTCCACCAATGCATATGCAAGCTCTCAGGGACCGGTATGCAAACTATTATAAGTCTCATTTTCTTAAAAATGTTTCGGTTAAGTATTTAGATAAGACTTATGAACTTGCTATCTCCGGTGTTGACGTTTATCCTCAGAATCTTGCAGCCATTACTGTTTGGAAAGAAAAAAAAGCAGACAGTATAGCAAGAAAAT
>JAEEGL015338630.1_pt1 | contig 22956 bp, 20 predicted proteins | sample 9134231 | NCBI WGS metagenome assembly JAEEGL01 (sample SAMN16246548, study PRJNA631951) | gut metagenome | biome: gut microbiome; feature: rumen; material: fiber-attached | host: Bos | place: Iran: Karaj | collected 2018-10 | reverse complement strand
TCAAAATTGCCGCACAGACCGACCCCGCAAAACTTTCCGAAGAGGAATGTCTTGCAATAGCGGGCGTTAAAAACGGCGGCAAGGAAGAAAAACCTGCAAAAAAAACTAAAAAAACAAGCAAATGATGAAACATTTATTAGCCGTCTTAACGGTGCTGCTTAATGCTTACTGCTCATTTTCGCAGCAAGATCCGCATTACAGCCATTTTATGTTCAATCAGACGGGTTACAATCCCGCCTATTGCGGCACAGAAGGAGTTATCAACGGTACGCTGATTTACAGAAACCAATGGTTGGGGCTTGACGGCGGACCAAAAACAACGATGCTTACAGCCGATATGCCGGTCAACATACTTGGCAGACAGCACGGAATAGGTTTTACGATGGTAAACGACGACATCGGTTACGAAACCAATTTCACGGCAAAAGCGGCTTATTCGCACCACATACAAGCCGGAGCGGGAGTTTTTGCGATAGGCATTGACGCGGGTCTTTACAACAAATCCATCGACGGCGATTGGCAGTTTCCTGACGAATTTGAAGCAATTTTTCAAGGCAAAACCCGTAAAATGATTTTTGACTTAGGCGCGGGAGTTTATTATAATATCGGGGGACTCTCGCTTGGTCTGTCATCATCACACATTCATGAGCCGGCTCTCGACTTTTCGGAAGACGGACAGACATTTTTAGCAAGACATTATTTTTTAACAGGTTCGTATAATATTTCTTTACCCAATTCGTTATTTGATTTGACACCCTCGTTGATTGTAATGTCAGACGGCAACGCTTTACAATTTGATATAAATCTTAATGTTTTATACAATAAAAAAGCATGGGGCGGCGTTACTTATAGAAACGAAGACGCAATAACGCTTTTGGCGGGTTTGATAGTGGCAGGAGATTTCAAAGTAGGCGCGGCTTACGAGGTCGGAATCTCAAAACTCAGAAAAACAAACTCAGGTTCTTTTGAACTTATGTTGGGATATAGTTTTATGCCAGAGAAGTCAAAACCGGCACAAAAAGTAAGAAGCGTGAGATTTTTGTAAAAAAAAGTTTCGCTTTCACAAAAGAAATTTCAGAAACTTACGTTATAAGAATATATCAGCAAATTAATACAGTATTATGAAAAAAGTTATTATAGCAGCGGCATCAGCAGGACTTTTGGTTCTCAGCGGTTGTTTAAGCAACAAAGAAACAGGCGAACTTGTAGGAGCGGGCAACCGTCCTAAAAACTACGTCGAAACAGACCCGATAGGAATGGTTTTGATTCCTCAGGGTAGTTGCAACATAGGGCCGAACGACCAAGATGTACCTTTCTCGATGACCGCACAAGCAAAAACCATAACGGTAGACCCGTTTTGGATGGACGACACGGAAATTACAAACAACGAGTACCGTCAGTTTGTAGAATGGGTAAGAGACTCTATTGCAATGCGTTTGTGCCTTATAGCAGGTGCCGGCGATGATGCAAAGGGAAATATGTTTAAGATTACCGTTGACGAGGAAAAGCTTGACCCTGCCGAGGCCGAGGTTCAGTCTGACCCAAAAACCTGCTGGCTCAACTGGGAAAACAGAGACAAAGTTTGGGACAAATCTGGTAAAGGCGAAGAGCGTCAGGCTATTTCGGATGCAACAAAAGACTTGTTCCTTATCAAAGAGGAGCGTTTCAACAAATTGCAGGAAATTGACACAAGAAAATTGATTTACGATTACTATTGGGTTGACCTCCGTCAGGCGGCTTTGAAACAAAACCGTTACAACTTCAACGAAGACTTTACCGGCGGTAAATACGACGGAACGGTAATTGACGCAAAAGGCAACGTAGTTCCGATTCAGGACAGACGTTCTTTCATTATGCAAGGAAGAATCAACGTATACCCCGACACACTCTGTTGGATGAGCGATTACACCTATTCTTACAACGAGCCTATGGCAAGAAAGTATTTCTGGCACGTTGCATTTGACGAATACCCCGTTGTAGGTGTCAATTGGAAACAGGCTACGGCATTCTGCATTTGGAGAACCGACCTTTTGAACAACTACCTCATTCATAACGGACAGTATCCTATGGACAACTACCGTCTGCCTACCGAGGCTGAATGGGAATATGCAGCACGCGGCGGTTTGGCACTCTCAATGTATCCTTGGGGCGGTCCTTACACCAGAAACAATTCAGGCTGTTTCATTGCTAACTTCAAACCTTTGCGCGGACGTTATGCAGACGACGGTGCAGCAAGAACAATCGAAGTTGCAACATACGCTCCTAACGAGTATGGTCTTTACGACATGGCAGGTAACGTTGCAGAATGGACTTCAAACGCATTCGACGAATCGGCTTATAGTTACACACACGACTTGAACCCCGATTATAGTTACAACGCTTTGGCTGACGACCCACCAGTATTGAAAAGAAAAGTTGTTCGCGGCGGCTCTTGGAAAGACGTAGGATATTATCTTCAAGTTGCAACCCGTACTTACGAATATCAGGATACCTCAAAATGTTACATCGGTTTCAGATGCGTAAGGTCTTACATGGGACGTAATACAGGTGATTGGGATTATGGTAATTTCTAAAAAAAATTATATTTCATAATACTCTTGAATGTCGGTATGTTGTGAAAACATTCCGGCATTTTTTTTATTCTTAAATTTCTTCAATAACAGCAGTCATACCACCAGAAGGTTTAAGTGAGAAACTCAAAATGTCAGTACTCAAAAGTGCTTTTTCCGTAACTTTAACCGACCCGTTAACGCCATCTTCATAAAAAACGGCTTTATACGTTTTCTTTTTGTCCAAAAAGTCGAAACTTATTTCGATATCTCTCATAGAAAAACACGCGGCGGCAAGATACCATTTTTTACCGTTTTTTCTCGCGATTGTGAAATAACGGCCGGGGTCGCCGTCTATCACCTTAAAATCGTCCCAAACCGTCGGCAAATCCTTAAAAAACGCAATTTCTTCCCTCTTTGTATACAAAACAGGCACTCCGTACCAAAGAATGTGCTGCAACGGCGAAAACAAAATCACAGACAAAGCCATCTGATGACATTTTGTATTTTTCATTTGCGAAACCTTACCATTAGCCTCCGCAGGATAGCCCGGAAAACAAATTGTATAGTCCGTTGCACCGGTCATGCACCGCGTAAAAGGCAAAAGCATAGTGTGATACGCCCAGTTGTCGGTGTATTCGTTGCCTCGGACACCCTCAAACGTCATCATATTTTTGTAGACGATTTCCGTTCCCGTCGGACGCATTTCGTCATGGACGTTAACGAGCATTTTTCGCTGTTTTGCCAAATCCGCAATTTCGTAAATACTTGCAAGCCCGAAATAACTTCTTGCTGCCATAAAGCCGAGTTTTACGCCCGAAACACCCCAAAGTTGAAAAGTATCCAAAAGTTGCTTTTTATCGTATTTATACCATGCCGACTGATTGACATACAGCATTATGCCTACGTTTTTTTCCGCTGCGTAAGCGGAAGTCTTTTTAACGTCAAAATTCCCGGTAGGGAAAAAAGGATTGGATTTTGTGTCGTTTTCGTTGCCATACCAACCGGCATCAAAAAGTAAATAGTTTATGCCGTTTTCAGCACAAAAATCCACGTTCTCCTTTATCTTGTTAAAATCAAAATCTCGCGGCATATAACGGAAAACCGTTCCGGGCTTTACCCAAGAATAGCCGGAAGTGTCTCTCTCATTAGGAAAATTTAGAGAATAGATAACATCTTTGTTTTCAACCATTTCTTTTGGGTTATTTCCATAAACAATATAACGCCAAGGGGTAATAGTCAAAGTGTCATTCTTAAAACTCTGAATAGGCATATAAACGCCTTTTTTCATCGTAACCCGCATTTTGGAGGCTAACGCAAAATTTGCCGCCTCATTAATCAAAAAAGAAAATTTACGGTTTCTGTCCGTTATAAAAAGCGGTGTCAAATTGTTGTACAAATCCGACGAAGCCGACCTGTAACCGTCTTCAACACGGTATTCGCTGTAATAAATAAGATTTAAATGCGAAAGGTTAAACTCTGTTTTGTCGGCGGTAATAAGCCTTTTCACGGCAGTTTTAACAACGTAACGGACAGCAAATGCACTATTATAAAGCCTCGCCTGAATTAGAAACCTCACCCCGCCGTTTTTAAAATCCGCACGCAAAACAGAGTATTTGTCTTCCTGAAATTTTCTTTCGCCAAAATCGTTGCGCAAAACCGAAGAATATTTTTGCTTTTTAACACCAAGCAACGTATCAGACAAGGTGGAAAAAACAAAATTTGTATCCAAAACAAAGCCCGTTTTTGAGACAGAAATCACAAACGTATCGGCGGCGTTGTCTTTCAACGAATAACAAAGAACGGAGTCTTTGAAAAAAAACTCCGCTTTGTATTTTTTGTCGGGCGAGAAGATTTTAGCGACAGTTTTTTGCGCTGAAACCGCCGCGCCGCACAAAATTATCACAAATAAAAAAATTATTTTTCTCATAACTTCCAATCCAAGACGGTTTCCCATTTTGATTTAACTGTCTGCTTTTTAGGAAATTCAATAACTTTTTCCGGATAAAGGCCTTCAATATATTTTCCCGTATCCCATTTGCCGTTTGAATTCATATCCCAAATCACTTTTACTTTGTAATCCGCCGGTAGGATAAAATCGAACAAAACCTCACCGTCTTCTTTTGTACACTTAGAGTATTTTATCTCGCCCTTGTCGGTACAAAGGCAGACAATCAACTGACCCTTGTTTACACTCGTAAAAGTTGCCGGCAAAGTATCGTTAGAATTGATTTTTCTGCGACGGACTTTTGCCGTATCAATCTCCTCAAAAGGCGGCAAATCTTCGTCAATATCAGGACAATGCTCAACCCTGCCGGAGTTCATAAGATTGATTTTCATAGTGCCGTAATAGTCAAGTTCGCGGATTTTTGCCTTACTCAAAAGATAAAGGTTAGGCGTAGAATACACGGAATTGAAGGTAGAATCCTCTATTTCCAAATAATACTGCTTGCCCGGCTCAAACTCGTAATTCAAAACCAAATTTTTCGAGTTCATAGAATCGCGAGTCATAACATACTGTTTTTCAAACAATAACGTTGCTTTCGCCATATCTTTTTTGGCTTCCTCTTGTTTTTGACGGTTTTCTCTTCCGGCATCGCTTTTTCTACGACGGCTACCTTTAACATCCTCCTCTACCTCGGCTTTTGGTCTTATAAATCGCAAACTGTCGCGCATCAAAGTATCGGTTTCCATTCTTGTTAACGATTTATAAGCAATACAATAATTAATAGTATCCAACTTTTTAACTTCCAAATCGTTAACTACAAGAGAAAAAGTGTCTTTATCCGCACTCAAAAAGCCGTCATACCATGAAGTTCCCTTATCAGAAAAATCCGTCAAAGTAACCTCAGGCATTATACCAAGTTTTTGCTCAAAAACAAAACGCATAGTATCCCCGTCAAGAAGTTCTTTGTTTCTAAGCCTCTGAAACGGAATTTTGTAAATAGCAAAGAGCGTATCTTTCAAAAACTTATTGACAAGTTTTTTATTTTTGTTAAACACCTGACGGTCAAAACAATTGATTTTCAAAGCCAAAGTATCCTTTCTCAACGCGGAAGTATCTTTCAGCAAAATCGTAACGTTTTCCTTGTTGCGAATGATTTCAAGACCGCTTTCAGGAAATTTTTCAATGTTAATCGGCAAGACCTCAAATTGCCCTGACGGAATTTTCTCAAAAATAATTTTCACCGAATCCCGCGTCGGACGCCAATAACGGATAATTTTTTGCGCTGCGATAACAGTTGTAACAGAATCCCTGATTTTTTGAACCTGCCCCATATAATACTCGTTGTAATACTTCAAAAGATTTGGAAACTTTGAACGGCGTATCATCGCAGAATCCGTTACTTCAATATCCACCGTGTCTCTATTTTTAGAGTAAAAAGCTCTATACCAGTCTTTTCTGACAACCGAATCGGTCGGATAAAAAATTATGTTTCCCAAAATCGGACGCTTGAAAATAACTCTGTAATTTGCAGAATCAAGCCTTAAAGTTTTAACGACTTTGTTGTTCATATCCTCAACAAAACTACTATCTTGAACTTCGTAAAGTTTTATTTTAGACGAATCAATATTATCAAGCACAATCGGAATTTGGACATTTATGCCGCCTTTGATGTCAAAATCGCCAGAGAAATTAGACTTAATTCTAAAATTCAAACTATCAATGCCGGTATCTTCTGTTTTAGCGGCTTTCTTGTCCGTAGACTTTGCGGCGGTTTTCTTCTTGAATTTTACGCTGATAGTATCGGTCTCGGTTGTCTTTCGTTTCAGAGAGTCCAAAGTCGAAAACGTAATGCGAAGTTCAAGCGTATCGTTATTGATGTCAACAGTGTCCCTAAACCACACGATAAGCGAATCTCTGTTTTTGTTATAGTCGTAAATCATAGACGGACTTTTCAAAGTGTCGTCAACGTAAGTAATTAATACAGTGTCCTCTCCTACCGTTTTATTAAAGTTCAACTTCACGCGGCAGCGCATATCCCTCGTTCTTTCAGCAATGTACTGAACAAGATGCACTTCCTCAAAACTATATAGTTTCAAATTGTTCGGCGTTGTGTACAAGAGGTCTTGTATGATGACGGTGTCGCTTAAAAGCGTGTCCAAAATTCTGTGCCCTTTTTCACCGGAATGAAGAATCGTTCCTGCTTTAAGAGAGTCGATTTTCATAACTCTCTGAGCGTTGGTTTTGAACGTCGATTTTAAGAAAGCGACTTTTTCGTTTTCAAGGTCGAAACGCTGTGTTTCGTTGATGTCGGCAAGGGCAAAAATTTTATACTCTCCATGACGTATGTTATCTATTTTGAATTTTCCTGCCGTATCAGTACGGGTAATGTAATCGGGACGCCGTTTCATAGGAACCGAATCCATAAAACCGGTTTGCACGCCGTAAAGACATACAAGCATATCTTTTTGTATTTCAAGCGTTTGAGCATCCAATACCTGCCCCGAAACAGCACAAGAATCTGTTGGTCCGCCGGTTGAAAAAACAAATTGAAAATTATCAATCTTATTGCCCTCGTTAAAATCCTTTACCGCGTCAAAAAACTGCAAAGTATAAGTAGTGTCTTTTTTCAGTTTTTCTTTAAACTTGACAATCAAGAACTTACCTTTGGTTTTGATTTTCGGTTTAAGACTATCCTGAGGCGGCGACATCATAAATTTTTGTTCAACGTTATCAAGTGAATAATATTCGTTGAATTTTATTTTCACTTTTCTACCATCAAACCCAGAAGAATAAATTACGGGCTTACTTTTTTTGAGTTCAGGGGCGGTTGTATCTTTTTCGCCACCAGTGATTGTGCCGACTTGGGCACATGAAAACATCAATGCCGAAAAAAACAACGCAAGTCCGGCAAAGAAAAAAACATTTTTTATTTTTGAAGTCATCATTTAATTTCATATTTTTGGCAAAATTAAAAATTAAAATGCTGAAATTCAAATTCAAATCGCTTGCCGACGGATTTTCCGCGCTGCTTTTGGCGTTCAACGGCGAAAAAGTTTTTTTAGAAATACCTGAAAATCTGATATTTATAAAACAAAATTTTATATTATCAAGATTTATCAACGAAAATGTTTTTGATAAAAAAAACGAAAAAAAATTTTTCGCTTTTTCTGATTCCGCACGCGCTTTCAAAATTCTTAACACAATTTCGCCCAATACCATCTACCCCGAAACTGTATTTTGTGCTGAAAAAAAAGACAGACTAAGAGATTTTTTCAACAAATTCAAATCAAAAGGTTTCAGAAAAATCGCTAAAAGCAAAGAAAACATTTTCGATGATGAAAAATTTTCGTTAACAAAAGACTATGTCCTAAAAACCGCGCCATCTTATCGCTGCAACTATTCGCGGCTTGTAATTTCGATTATAAAAACCCTAAGACACTTAGGCTCAAATTACGGTTTTGTTCCAGAGTTTTCTCCTGAAAAAGGATTTATAAAACCGCTAAACGACATACCCGTTTTCAACTATTTTCAGCGCAGACTTTCCGCCGAAAAACCCCCGCTAAAAGCCGGCAAACCGCTTTACATTCCCAACGGCAACTATCTTTTTCAACGCTGCAACGACTTTTACATTACAAGTTACGGCGAAAAAGATTTTGAAAATTTATTGCCGTCTATTATCAATAATTATAGTTTTTCAAAAGACGATATACAAGAAATTTCTTCGGCAGAGTTCTTTGAAGAAGATTTGCCGTTAGATGCGTATCTTATTGCAGAACAAAACGTTAAAAAGCATTTTCTAAACAAAGACTTAAAAGATATTCTTTCGCTAAGATTAAGCGGTGGAGACTTTACGTTTTCGCCGTCAATGCCGGACGTTATAGGCTACGCCGACGCTCAATTCGACTTAGTAAAACGAGACGGAATTAATATCAATAGTTTTAAAAACGCAGTTTTCGATTTCGGAACGGGAATAGAAGAAATAATAAATTTAACTTACGATTTGTTTCCGACCTACCACACAGGGCAAAAAGCCTTTGAAGAGGCTGTAAAACAATACAAAAAAAACGAATTGAAATAATTTCAATTCGTTTTTTCACATTTAATTATAATATTAACATTGCATCACCATAATCGCCGAAAGCGTATTTCTTTTTGACAGCCTCTTGATAAGCCTGCATCAAAAATTCAAATCCCGCAAATGCACATGCCGACATCAACATCGTAGAATATGGCTGATGGAAATTAGTTACTAACGCCGACGGCACGCTGAAATCATACGGAGGAAAAATAAACTTGTTGGTCCAACCGTCGTATGGCTTTAAATATCCGTTAGTTGAAACCGAAGATTCCAATGTTTTAAGCGTAGTTATGCCGACGGCGCAAATCTTTTTCTCCGCCTCTTTTGCTCTGTTTACCGTTTCGGCACAATCATCACCGATAATAATTTGTTCGGAATCCATTTTATGCTTTGTGAGGTCTTCCACGTCAACGCTTCTCAAATGTCCGAGACCCATGTGAAGAGTGATTTCGGCAAAGTTAACACCCACGATTTCAAGTCTTTTGAGCAGTGTTTTGCTGAAATGAAAACCTGCGGCAGGTCCCGAAACCGCACCCTCAAACCTTGCATAAATAGTTTGATAACGGTCAGCATCCTCCTCTGTTATCGGACGGTGAATATATTTTGGAAGCGGCGTTTCTCCCATGCCGTAAAGCATTTTTTTGAAATCGTCGTACTGTCCGTCAAACAAAAATTTCAAAGTTCTTCCCCTCGAAGTCGTATTATCAATAACTTCCGCAACAAGCGAATCATTTTCGCCGAAATAAAGTTTGTTGCCGATACGGATTTTTCTTGCAGGGTCTACCAAAACGTCCCAAAGTCTCTGCTCCTTGTTCAATTCCCTAAGAAGAAAAACTTCGATTTTCGCACCTGTTTTTTCCTTGTTGCCATACAAACGTGCAGGAATAACCTTTGTGTTGTTAAAAACCATTACGTCGCCGTCGCTGAAATATTTTACGATGTCGGTGAATTTTTTGTGTTCAATCGTACCTTTTGCACGGTTAAGAACCATAAGTTTGCACTCGTCCCTATTTTGAGAAGGGCTTTGTGCAATCAACTTGTCAGGCAAATCGAACTTAAATTTGGATAACTTCATTTGAAAACCTTTAAATTTTAAGAGGTAAATATATCTATTGCAACAACTGCAAAGTTAATAATTTTTTTTGAGATTCAGACAAAATTTTCTCAAAATTTTCTATCGTAACGGCGTTTTTTAACGAAATTTCACCAATCTTAGTTCTACACAAACCAGCGAGATAAGCACCGGTGCCAATTCTCTGACCAAAATCGTGAGCCAAAGACCTAATATATGTACCTTTTGAACAGCCAACGCGCACTTTAAACTCTTTGTTCATGTCATCAAACTCCAAAAGTTCAAGGTCAAAAATTTCGATTTGTTGAGCCCTCATTTTCACTTCGTCGCCCCTACCCTTGTGCGCCAACAAAAACGCAGGTTTACCGTCAATCTTTTTAGCCGAATACACGGGCGGATATTGAAGTTGTTCACCAAGAAAAGTTTTAAGGCAGTTAACAACGTCATTTTCAGTGATATGCGAAGCATCACTTTGAGGAATAATTTCGGTTTCGAGGTCGTAACTCGGAGTTGTTGCACCGAGTTTTATAGTTGCAACGTATTCTTTGGTGTGTTCCTGATAAGAAAGAATTTCCTTAGTTTTTTTGCCGGTGCAGACAATCAAAACGCCTGTTGCCAAAGGGTCTAAGGTGCCGGCATGACCAACTTTTATCTTTTTCAACCCTCTGTAATGACGAAGCAAATATCTGACTTTGTTGACAATATCAAAAGAAGTCCATTTCAAAGGCTTGTCAAAAACGATTACTTTGCCGAGTTCAAATTCGTCTTTCGGCTCTTCAATATTATTCTGATTCAAAATAAATAAGGAGAATTTTGTTAAAAAAGGCTGTCCCCAAAAGGACAGCCTCAATCTTAATTCATTTTTTTATTAATAATATATTTCAATATGAAAAAGAAACAGAATTAATTACCCAAACCGTAACGGATAAATTCTTTAACCGTCAAATCTTTGTCGGACTGTTTAAGATATTCCCTGATGGTAATCTTGTTGTCCTGCTCAAATTTTTGGTTAAGAAGAGTAACCTCTTCGTAGAATTTATTGATACGACCTTTCGCAATGTTTTCAATCATCTGAGCGGGAACTACTGTTTCAGCAGCAACTTTTGCTTTGATTTCCTTAGCGAGTTTACCTTGCTCCTCAGTAATCCAACCTTTGGTGATGTTTGAAGCGATGTGATCGTCTGAGTCAACGTGAGCGGGATTGATGCCTTCTTTCTTCAAAGCGGCTTCAACCTTCTTCTGAATCTGCTCTTGAACGGTTTTCTCTTTTGCAACTTCCAATTCTTTGTCGATAGTTTCCTGAGAAATACCGTCTTTATCAACAGCGATAGGAGCCATTGCAGCAACCTGCATTGCAACATTCTTTGCCACTGTGTTATCAAGAGCCTTGTTGAAGGCTACGAGAGCGGTCAAACGGTTGCCCATGTGGTTGTAGCAGTAAACCTCTTCGCCCGAAACTTTGCCGTAGAAACCGAGTTCGATTTTCTCGCCGATAACGCCGGTCTGGTTGATGATTTCATCGTTAACAGTGCCTTTGCCGTAAGCGAGAGCCTTAACAGCCTCTATGTCAGCGGCATCTGCGCTGATTGCCGCATCAAGAATATCCTGAGCAAATTTAATGAAGTCTGCATTTTTAGCAACAAAGTCTGTCTCGCAGTTGAGCGAAACAACGTATGCTTTTTTGTTGTCAGCAGAAACTTTACCGATAACATAGCCTTCTTTGGCTTCTCTGTCGGCGCGTTTGCTTGCAACTTTCTGTCCTTTTTTTCTCAAAATATCGATGGCTGCGTCAAAATCGCCGTTGCTTTCGGCGAGGGCTTTTTTGCAGTCCATCATACCTGCGCCCGTTAAATCTCTTAATTTTTTAACGTCGCTTGCTTTTATTTCAGCCATTGTCTTTTTTTACGTTTTTAATAAATTACTCTTGTGCAGGTGTTTCTGCGGGTTTGTCGGCGTTAGCCTTTTCGTTGTTACCGCCTTTGCGAGCGCGGGTTTTGTTGCCGCGTTTCTGACCGGCGTTCTGACCTTTCTGATTGTCAGCATTATCCTTGTCAGATTTTCTTTCTGCTAAACCCTCCGAAATTGCTTTCGTGATAACATCAAGAACGATAGAAATCGATTTTGCAGCATCATCGTTAGCAGGGATAACAAAGTCTACGGAGTTCGGGTCAGAGTTGGTATCTACCATACCGAAAACCGGAATGTTAAGTCTGTGAGCCTCTTTAACGGCGATTTTTTCTTTCAAAACGTCAACAACGAAAAGAGCGGCAGGAGTTTTGCTCATGTCAGCGATAGAACCGAGGTTCTTCTCCAATTTGTCTTTCTGACGGGTGATTTGGAGTTTTTCGCGTTTTGACAACTGATCGAAAGTGCCGTCCGTCATCATCTTTTCGATGGTGTTCATTTTCTTAACAGCCTTACGGATAGTGGGGAAGTTGGTGAGCATACCGCCAGACCAACGCTCTGTTACGTAAGGCATACCTACTGCTTGAACTTTTTCAGCAACGATTTCCTTCGCTTGTTTTTTAGTTGCAACGAAGAGAATTCTGCGTCCCGATTTTGCTATTTGTTTAGCGGCTGCTGCTGCCTCTTCGAGTTTTGCAGCCGTCTTGTGTAAATCTATAATGTGGATTCCGCCCTTCTCCATAAAAATATAGGGGGCCATTGCAGGATTCCATTTTCTTTTCAAGTGTCCGAAATGTACACCTGCCTCTAATAATTCTTCAAAACTTACCATTTGAATTTTTTTGTTTACGTTCAACTTAAATCAACCTCCGGGTAGCAACATGTCAAATCCCATGAGATGCCGGTCCCGAAAAGTTTGGATACTAAACTTAATTTTTTAACGCTTACTAAACTGGAAGCGTTTTCTTGCGCCCGGACGACCGGGTTTCTTTCTTTCAACAACTCTTGAATCGCGTTTCAAGAAGCCTTCTTTTTTCAAAGCGACTCTGTCTTCGGGATTGATTTTTACCAAAGCCCTTGCGATACCCATTCTTACAGCCTCGGCCTGACCTTTGAAACCACCGCCCTGAACATTGGCGTTAATATCGAAATTAGCCAAAACACCAAGTTTGTCAAGTGCTTGAACAGCAACTTTCTGAAACTGCGGAACGGTAAAATATTCTTTATAATCCTTGCCGTTGATTTTGATTGCGCCGTTGCCGGGAGTTAAGAAAATTCTTGCTACGGCGGCTTTTCTTCTACCTATTGTATTTGTAACCTCTGCCATGATTATCTGAGTTCGTTAACGTTAATAAGTCTGGGTTTCTGAGCCTCATGATTGTGCTCTGCGCCCTGATAAACTTTAAGATTATTGCTCAGAATTGCATCCGCGAGTTTGTTTTTCGGGAGCATTCCGCGGACTGCCTTGCGGATAATTCTTTCGTATCCGTCTACTTTTTTAGCAAAGTCCTTAGCGATTTCGATTTTCTGACCGCCCGGATAGAGTGAATGGTGAACATACTCTTTCTGAGCCCATTTTTTGCCGGTGAGTCTGATTTTGTCAGCGTTGATAACGATAACGTTGTCTCCGCAGTCGACATGCGGTGTGAAAGAGGCTTTGTATTTACCTCTTAAAAGCATGGCAACCTTAGACGCAAAGCGTCCTAATGTCTGATCCGTAGCATCAACCAACAGCCACTCTTTTTGTACTGTCTCTTTGTTGAGCGATACGGTTTTAAAACTTAATGAATCCACGTTTTTAAATTTTTAAAACTTTTAATAAACTAATTATAAATTTTGATAATAATCGGGTGTGCAAAATTAGAAACTTTTTTTCTAACATAAAAATCTTTTTATGACTTTTTTGTTAAATTTTTCTAATGGAAATTCAGTTCTTCATACGGCGGATACATTTTCATATTCTTCATTTCGGGGGAAGGCGGATAAGGAATGGTGAAATTAAGATTAATTATATCTTGTCCTGATAAATCGTATCGGCACAGTACCTTGTATTTGTTACAAACTTCTTTCCAAGAATATTCATAAACAACTTCTTCATCTAAAATATGTACCGAAAAAGTATCAGCAGCAGAAATTACATCTTTTTCCCGCTTATTCCAATATATGATACTCAATGTTTCTTTGGGCTTTATTGACCTCATAGATAATTCGTAAACGGAAAAATCATCATAAATTATAGTATCATTCGGATTTTTTTGATAATCATAATATAGTTTAAGTATTACGATGTTTTTATCAGATTCGTTTTTGATAACTGCATTATCCGAATCGAAATAACACTTCTTACAACTAACTAATAATGTAGCAGTTAACACAAATAAAATCAATATTTTCATAATTATCTGTTTTTGGGTGTATAAATCTTCATATTTCGCATTTTCCATGTTGGCGGATATGGTATTGTTTTATTAAATTTCGTTTCTGACAATAACAAAATATCATTTTTGGACAGAATATATATGCTCAAAAACATACTATTGTCAGCAATTTCTTTCCATGAATAATTCAATACATCATCTTTTTTTATAATAAAAAGAGTAATGGTATCAGTGTTATTTAAAAAGTCAAAATCTATCAATGCATCACGCTCACTATGCGGAGAAACAGACGTTCTGTGAACATTCTCTGAGAATATACAAGGCATAATTGTATCTGCATATTGTGTTTTAGCAATAATGTGTACAGAGGTGTCAGTATTATTTGCATAGTATATAGATTCCGTTTCTTCATCCATATACAAATTACAAAATACATTGACATACAATAACAAAACTAATACTATAATACAGAATTTTTTCATAACGATGTATCCATCTGAGGTGATGCAAACACAATAATAGTGTCTTTCGTATTATTTGCATATTGTAAATAAGACAACTCTTCATCAAGTTTACAACTACTAATGAGTATCATTAGTACGATATAAAATAGTAATGTTTTCATATTTTTGAAAAAATGCAAATTTAATAATATTTTTTACATTTTTCAGTGTGATTTTAGTAGAAAAAATCACACTTTTTCACTACTCCCCTATTTTAAACTTATAACTTATCATCGGAATTATACCCGGAAGCGAAAGCCCCGTTGCAAGAAAATCGTTGTCCTTGACATAGTTGGAAGGGATAACGTATTTTCCGTCCTCTGCCTTTATTTTGTTATAAGAGACCATAACAAAGTTGACACGGTTATAAACATTAAAAACAGACAGCGTTATCAAGTGGCTGAAATTCCGGATTTTACGCACGGGAATATTATACTCGAATGCAACGTTCATTTTGTGATAATCCGGCAAACGCGCATTGTTGCGACTGCCAAAAAAAGGCACTTTATAATTTTCATAATAGAAAAATCCCGTCGGCTTTGTATACGGAATCCCCGAATTAAAATTCCAATCCGCCTTTACTGAAAACCGTTTTGAAAACGTATACGAGGCCATCAAATGAACCGTATGAGGAATATTATAATCGGGAATGTACTTTTCCTTTGACAAATCCGGCGTATAACGTCTCGAATACGAATAAGCATAAAACGCTTTTAAAAGGAGTTTGCCGCTTGTTTTCTCGACAGCGGTCTCAAAACCGTAAGAATCTGCCTTTCCCAAATAAAACTCATTTTCGATAGTTCTGTTAATCAGCATGTTAGCATGTTGAATATATTCCGTAAGATTATCCGAAAACTTGTAATAAGCACAAAAAGTCAGTATCATGTCCGAAGACCTGAACTCCGAAGAAAAATTTACCGCATCAGAAGACTGAGGCTTAAAGTAATTTCCACTTGGAATCCACAAATCCAATGTAGTAAAGGGACTTATCGAGTTTGACAAAGTGTGCAAAAACTGAACGTTTCTTTCGCCGGAAAGTTTCAACGTGATTTTTTCAGCAGGCTTGTAAACCGCCGCAATCCTTGGCTCAAAAGCGGTCAAAGTGTTAAATCTGCCTCTCGGATAAGAAACCGTATCCCATTTCATTTTCAACTTGTCGTAAAAATAACTTTTTGCCGCGCCGTAATTGTTCCAGACATTAAACCTCGTTCCTGCCTTAACAGCCACTTTGTCAGAGACTTGAAACTCAAAACCTGCATAAACCACAATATTATCAGCGTTACCAGTCAAAAGACCGATGTCAGTTTTTTTTCTGTCAGTATAAAGGGTTGCCGGCGTAAAAAAGTGATAAGTATACTCCGCACCAAATCTGCATGTCCGTCTACTGCCTGAATTGTAAACAAAGTCTGATTTCAAACTTATATTTTGAATATTAGTCGCCCAATAATCCGTTTGCTCAGCGTTAGTCAAAGTCTTATAACTATATTGCCCCATATAAAGGGAATTGTTCATAAAAAGATTTTTCCCAATAACCTGATAATCACGCACCGTTGCGGCGATGTTGTGCCATGTTACAGCGTAATCGGTTGAAGTGTTAAGCCCATTGTAATAATCATTGCTGCCGTAAAACGATAAGTAAAGTCGGTTTTTGGACGAGACTTTAAAATGCAGTTTGGCGTTAACATCATAAAAACTATTGTCGCCGGTTTTGTCAAGCAGTCTCTGAGCCCATTTCAGTACGGATTTTCTATAATTAACCGTTGCGGTGATTTTATCTTTATGAACTGGCGTTTCGATAAGGCTTGTAACTGTAAAGGGCGTAAGTTCGCACGTTAAGCGGAATTTTCCGAGACTTGCGTCTTTGGTTCTAATGTCGGTAACGGACGACAATCTGCCTCCGTATTTAAGAGGAAAATCCGAAGTGTAAACGTCAATCGCGTTAACAGCCTCGTAAGAAACAGATGAATAAAAGCCGAACAAATGCGAAGGGTGATAAATAGGAGCCTCATCAATCAAGACAAGGTTTTGGTCTTTGCCGCCGCCACGGACGCTGTAAAACGCCGAACCGTCAGAAAGTCTTGTAATTCCGTGGTCTGTTGCAAGGATACCCGCTAAATCGCCGCCTAAAACCAAGCCCGAATACTGCGCAAAACATTTGACGTTGATATTGCTGCCGCTTTTGCTGAGACTCTCCTTCGGACCGGCATTGTTGCCTGTGCTACTGATTGAAATAGCCTCAATTGTGTTTTCAGTCTCCTCCAATTCTTTGTTAATGTCGACACTGCCGCTGAGCACCACTTTTACATACTCGCGCTTATATCCCAAATACGAATATATAAAAGTGTATTCACCACGGCTAAGAGGCAGGGCATAATAACCGTAAGCGTTGGTAGCCGTGCCGATATTTTTGCCTTCAACGCTGATTGTCGCGCCGATTAAAACCTCTTTTGTCTTAAAATCCCTGACATAACCTGATATAACGGGCAGTTTTGAATTGTCGCTTTCCTTGGCTCTCACTTCTGTACGGCGGGGTTTCAAGATGATTTGCTTTTCGGTGATAATGTATTGAAAATCAAGAATTTCAGAAATTTTAGTTAAGACCTGCTTCAAGTCTTTGTTTTTTACTTTAATATCAAGCGTTGCTTTGTCGTCGACCTGCGAACTATTATAAACAAAAAGGAAACCCGTTTGGGAGGTAATATCATCAAGAATATCTTTGAGCGTTCCGTTTTGATAAGATATGCTTACAAAATTACCGCCGTTTTGCGCCGATACTGCAAAATTAAAACACAAGATTGCAATTATCAAGACAAAACGGCGGCAAATTTCATTCATTCACATTTACTTTTTAATTTTGTAATATTCGCCAGTTTTTTCAATTTTGATGTCCAAGGTTTGTTCCAAAACAGTCAAAACAGAATTGAGGCACTGATTGTCAAACTCTCCCGTAAGCGGAATTTCTTCAAGTTCGCAACTTTCAAAGCAATACTTGAAATCGTATGCCTTACTCAACTGACTTACAACCTGTTTCATCGGGGTATTTTTAAACTCAAACTTTTTGAGTTTCCATGCGATTGAATTAAAATTTTCAACCTCAGAAACTTTCATTTCCCCATTTTTCAAGCACACAAGTTGTTTTCCACGTGTAAGGTTTTCTCTAACCTCACCCTGATTGTTTCTTACCTCTACGTTGCCAGAAGTTACCGTCACAACGGTCATATTTTCTTTTTCGCAAACATCAAACGATGTACCGTGAACAATCACAACAACATCAGAGGTTTTAACACGAAATTCCCTCTGAGGATTTTTTTCCACGTCAAAATAAGCCTGACCTTTTAAGTCAACGCTAAAAACATCATCATTTTTGCTACAAACCACCTCACTATTTTTATTAAGAGAGATTTGCGTAGAATTTTCCACAACCGCTTCCACGGTAGTGCTTAATGCGGCAAAAGTTTGGTTGTAAGGTTTTGAAGTAAGTTTATATACGGTAAAACTAACGCCCAAGACAACAATTACCGCAGCGGCTATTTTCATTAATAAACCGCTGAGAGAGAATATTTTAGGTTCTTTTTTGATTCCCGCATTTGCGGCAAACTTCGCCCATTCCTTGTTAACGTCTATATCAAGGAGGCTCAAATCCGTAATTTTCGGAATATCATTCCAATTGCTTGTATTCATTTTGGTTTTAATATTTTTCTGTTTGCATGTTATGTTTTTATCCTTTATAACATAAAATGTATATTTATAACACATAAAAAGATAAAAACCCTATCAAAAAACACGTCTTTTTTCTAACTTTTTCCTAACAACTTCATTCTCAAAGCCTTCAAAGTGCTTGTAATATGCGCTTCAACGGTTTTGACACTGATTCCAAGTTTTTCGGAAATCGTTTTGTTAGGCAAATCCTTGTAACGGCTCATCAAAAATATTTCGCGACTTCTTTCAGGCAACTCCCGTACGGCTTCAACGACCTGCGCTTGAAGTTCCGAGGCTTGAATATCCATATCAGCCTCGGAATTATCTTGCGCAATATCAGGGAAGTCTTCGCCCGGGACGTTCTTTTTGCAATCCCGTAAGTAATTGAGTGATAAGTTTTTTACTATACGGTACAAAAGGGCCTTGATATTATTACCATCGTAAGGTATTTGCGACTTTTTCTCCCAAACGTTCATAAAACATTTGTGAACAATATCTTTTGCCGTCTCGGTATCTTTAACAAATTTCGTGCTGAAAACCGTCAGTGCCACGAAATATTTTTTAAACAAAGTCTCAAACTCTTTGTCAGTCAGAGTACTCATAATTTTTTTAACAGATTTTCCAACTGCAAAGTTATAAAAATATTCGCCTTAAAAAAATTTTTTTAATGCTTAACTAAGTTCCATTTCGAATTATCAGTATTAAAATCCCATTCTTTCAAAGTCGGGGTACTGTCTCCAATTGAATAAAGAACGTATGTCTTGTTATCAACGCTCTGACCTTCAATACGTTTTGGCATAATTCTGTAAGTACCGTCGGTTGCTTGCTCTATTCTCCACAACTGAGAGTCATCGCCGGTAAAACTCTCTTTTGCAACCACTTCCAAATCTTTTGTGGCAGTCAAAGTGCGAGTTGTACCTTCAATAGAGATTTTGAAATACGGGTTGCCGAGATAACCGCCTTTGTTCTCTACGGCTTCGATTTTCCAATTCTGGTTAGGACGGAACATAAAATCGCTCAAACGTACTTCGCGAGTGCCGGATTTCCAAGTTTTTTCGACATCGCTAAGTTTTTGAAGTTCAAGAGGTTTAACCGGGTCATCTGGTTTAATTCTCCACCATGCTTGTCTATCTTGCGGAATCCTTACAAAATCCTCGGCAGTTTCCAAAGCGTAACCTCTTCTTTCGGATTGAATCTCGTAAACTCCGTCCTTGATTTTTTCGCCTGCCTTAGGCCAACCGTTTTTCCAAACCAAAGGCAAAACAGCAAGAACGCTTCTTCCGCCCTGATTGAAATCCGCTTCCCAATGACACGACATTACTTCAACGCCTTCGTCAACAATAAACCTTCCGAAATGCCCCGCTCCTACCGCCTTGTCGCCGGTAGCCACCACGAGTTTACCTCCTCCTTGTTTCATATCTCTGCCGACATTGTCCAAATAAGGACCGGTAACCTGTTTTGCGCGTCCGCAGACTATATTGTAAGTGGAGTTAACACCATCGCAACAAGTGCCGTGAGTTCCGAGAAGATAATACCAGCCGTCGCGATAAATCAAATCCGTGGCCTCGCAGTCGATAGCGATGTCAAGAGCCTTGTTACCGGGGATGCGTTTGCCGGTTTCGGGGTCGAGTTCCACGAGCCTGATGTTGCCAAAATAAGTTCCGTAACTAAACCAAAGTCTGCCTGTTACGGGATCAAGCAAAAGACCGGGGTCTATGGCATCGCAATCTTCCATACCGTCAGAAGAGGTTACTTCCTCAGGGTTAGAAAATTTAAAGTCTGGGGATTTCGGGTCGAGGGTTTTGTTCCACATCGTAAGAATTTTACCGTAATGACCGCCGCCAAGGCCGCCGCCGGTTGCGCCGTAAATCACTAAATATCTGTCCTTTATCTTCAAAACATCGGGAGCCGCGCCGCCGCCGGGACGTTCTGCGCCGCCCTTCCAAGAGTAGCCGCCGTCTTCCGAAATAAGACCGCCGCCACCCGTGCCGAAAGTATAATATTTTCCCTCACATTCTGCAATCGTAGAGGGGTCATGAATGTAAGGCTGACCAATTTGTGCATTAAGATTTGCCGCTGCAAGCGAACTTAAAACTAATACTAAATACTTTTTCATAATATTACAAGTTAAAAATTTTCGGTAAAATTAATACTTCGGTAACAAATAATCTTACGTTTTGGTTTCATTTTTTTACACTTTTGTAAATTTTCTGATGATTTTTAAAGAAAAAATTGCCGGAGACCAAAAAAAAATCTATATTTGCTAAACTTTTTTTTAAACAAATCCCTATGGAAAAAATACCGCTGACAGTAGCAAACATTGCCAACAAAACCAACATTGAAAATGCGTATACGCTGATTTTGGAAGAGACCGGCGGCAAACGGAAACTCCCTGTCGTTATAGGCTTTTCAGAGGCGCAGGCTATCGCAATAGAACTTGACGGTTTTACTCCGGCGCGGCCCTTGGTGTACGATTTTATATACAGGTTTGCGCAGTCTTTCAACATAGAGGTAACGGAAGTCATTATCACAAACGTTGAAAAAGGCATTTTCTATTCCGAAATTGTCTGCCGTATGCCCGGTTTTTCTGAGGATGATATTATAAGGCTCGACGCAAGGACTTCTGACGCGGTGGCTGTCGCGCTGAAATTCAACTGTCCGATTTACACGTATGAAGTCGTACTTTCAAAAGCGGGTTGGGTTTCGGAAGACGGTGGAATTTTTCCTACGGACTCCAAACCGAACCTCAACGTCATGACTTTAAAAGAACTTAACGAAATACTTCAAAAAGCCGTCGAAAAAGAAGATTACGAATTTGCCTCCGTAATCCGCGACGAAATTCAAAACAGAAAAAAATGAAACAGTATCTTGATTTATTACAAACAATACTTAGCAAAGGAACAAAAAAACAAGACCGCACGGGTACGGGAACAATCAGTTATTTTGGTTATCAGATGAGGTTTCCGCTTTCGGAAGGTTTTCCTTTGGTTACAACAAAGAAAATCCATTTAAAATCAATCATTTACGAGTTGTTGTGGTTTTTGAACGGCGACACAAATATCAAATACCTTCAAGACAACGGCGTAAGGATTTGGAACGAATGGGCTGACGAAAACGGCGATTTAGGTCCCGTCTACGGTTATCAATGGCGGCATTGGAGAACCCCTCAGGGCAAAGAAGTTGACCAAATCAAAAACCTCATCGAAGGCTTGAAAAATAATCCTGATTCGCGCCGTCATATAGTTTCGGCATGGAATCCCGCCGATGTTGACGACATGGCTTTGCCTCCGTGCCACACGATGTTTCAGTTTTACGTCAACGACAACCGCCTTTCATGTCAACTTTATCAACGAAGCGGCGACAGTTTTTTGGGAGTACCTTTTAATATAGCCTCTTACGCGCTTTTAACAATGATGGTGGCTCAGGTCTGCGGTTTTGAATTAGGCGATTTAGTCCACACTTTGGGCGATGCACACATTTATCTTAACCACTTGGAACAGGTAAAACTTCAACTTTCAAGAGAGCCTTATCCGTTGCCGCAAATGGTTATAAATCCGAACGTTAAAGATATTTTTTCGTTTAAATACGAAGATTTTGAAATAAAAAATTATCAATGTCACCCGACAATTAAGGGTGAAATTTCAGTGTAAAACTATTAATCTTACACTAAAAATAAGCGGTTATAACAATCTGTACATTAACAATTTAGTTATTCGTATTTTACAAATTCGTTACTGCTTTACAAATATTTTTCACCGCAAAGATAATAGTTTTTATTAAAAAACGTTAATTTCACAAAAATAATCGCCAAAAAATTTGGTGGTTATTTTTTTTGTCAATACTTTTGCACAGTGCTATTAAGGTAGTACAGTATAACAGCACAACATAAATTTACGCATTATGATACAGGTCAACAAGATAGCGTACCAATATCCAAAGAAATGGAAGAGCGCGTCTGCCAAGGAAAACAGCGTTTTTTGGAATTTCAGCCTGACGCTCGAAGAAAACAAAATCTACGGTCTCCTCGGCAAAAACGGCGTGGGAAAATCGACGTTGCTCTACCTCCTGGCGGGTCTCAATTTCCCCCGTCAAGGCAAGGTGTTGATTGATGGCGACGACATTACAGAGCGCAACCCAATGACGATGAGCAAGATTTTCATTGTTACCGAGGAATTTGAACTGCCAAATATGTCGCTCAAAAAGTATGTAAAACTCAACCACCCGTTCTACCCCGATTTCAGCGATGAGATTTTAGAAAAATGTCTCAACGATTTTGAAATTGGCGACATCTCCGACCTCGGCGCAATCTCTATGGGAACCAAAAAGAAGGTTTATATGAGTTTTGCACTCGCCACAAACGCCAAATACCTCCTTATGGACGAACCCACAAACGGCCTCGACATCGAATCCAAAAGCCTTTTCCGCAAGGTAATCGCGCAGAATATGACCGACGACCGCACGATGATAATTTCCACGCATCAGGTGCACGACGTTGAAAACATCATCGACCACGTCCTGATACTCGGCGAAAAGAAAATTCTCCTGAACAAGTCAATCGCCGAACTCTCTGACGAATACGTGTTTGAACTCCGCAACCCCGACGAAATGGGCAATGTCATCTACTCCGAAAACTCTCTGCAAGGCACTTCCGTAATCGCCCGCCGCACCCCGCGTGGCACGGAAACGCCCGTCAATCTCTTGCTTTTGTACAATGCTGTTAATAATGGAAAACTATGAACACTAACAAATTCACATTCAGACGGTTTGCAAGTTTTTTCAGATGGTTTGCAGCCGTAAGTATGAAACATTCGTTGCTGATATTGT
>JAEEGL010977045.1_pt1 | contig 22956 bp, 21 predicted proteins | sample 9134231 | NCBI WGS metagenome assembly JAEEGL01 (sample SAMN16246548, study PRJNA631951) | gut metagenome | biome: gut microbiome; feature: rumen; material: fiber-attached | host: Bos | place: Iran: Karaj | collected 2018-10 | reverse complement strand
GGTAGTATAATATTATCAACGGTAAGAAAACCGTCCGAGATTCAAGTCCCAAATACTTTTTATCAACGGAAAGGAGTTTCTTAAAATGAAGTCTGTATCCATAACAAAGAGGGCGTCCGTGCTTTTGCTTGCCCTCTGCCTCATTCTGAGCCTTGCCGCATGCACCCCAAAGCCGGTCTCGCCCGACCCCAGCGCGGAGCCCGTCCAAAACACCGACGAGGCCGCCGCGGCAACCGACGAGGCCGCGCCCACTGAAGCGACCGCGCCCACCGACGCGTCCGACGCGGAGCTGCCCGTGCCCGAAAAAGTGGTTTACGGCTTTGACGGCGGCGAGATCACGTCGCCCACCGAGCCCCGCGCCGACGAACCGCCCGCGGTGTCGCACGCGCTTCGCGCCGCCATGGAGGACCCCGCGAACGCCGGCGCGTATTTTGCCGTAGTGCTGCGCCCCGCCGTCGAAGACGGCGCGGACGAGGCCGCAAAGGCCAGCATAAGCGAGCTTATCCACTCCGGACCCATCGCTCAAAGGGCCGCCGCGCTTGCCGCGTTCGAGGCGGAGCTTATGAACGATTGGGACAGGTACGAAAAGCTCAACGAGACCTACGGCGCGGAGGGCGTCGAAATGCTGTTTGACCGCGATTGGCGAGCGGAGGCGGGCAGCGAAGAGCAGGCCGCTTACGACGAAGCGCAGGAGCAGGTCAAGGCCCTCAGAGACGAGGCCTTCGGCGACGCCGTGCGCGAACAGGTCGCGTTCCTTCGTGAGCGCGGGTACAGCGTAAGGTACGAACACGGCGCCGAGATTTTCGGTTACCTCACCGCCGGGCAGCTTCACGATTTCCCCGCGGATAAGACCTGCGCCTATTACGCCGTCGATTGGGTGCGCGACCCCTCCTTCACGGCTGACGCCCTGCTTGCCGCGCTCGACGGCTGAGCCTTTATTTACAGCATTTTTGAGCCGCTCCGGCGGCTCTTTTTTATTTTATCCGCGATCCGCAAATTTCCTGTTGACTTTTCGAACAAACATGCTATAATGTAAATATGGAACAAATGAGCGGAAAATCCTACGTCTGCATCGACCTCAAGTCGTTCTACGCCTCGGTCGAGTGTGCGGCGCGCGGGCTCGATCCTCTGGATACGAACCTTGTCGTGGCGGATTTAACGCGCACCGAAAAGACCATCTGTCTTGCGGTAACGCCGTCGCTCAAAGCCATGGGCATTTCGGGCAGGGCCAGGCTTTTCGAAGTGGTCGAGCGCGTGGGTCAGCTCAACGCCGAGCGCAGGATACGCGCGCCCAAGCGCGAGTTTTCGGGCGAATCGCATTTCGGCTCCGAGCTCAAGCGGGATAAGTCCTTAAAGATAAGCTACATCGTCGCGCCGCCGCGCATGGCGCTCTATATGCAGGTCAGCGCTCAAATTTACGATATCTACCTGCGCTACATCGCGCCGGAGGACATACACGTTTATTCCGTGGACGAGGTGTTCATAGACGTCACCCATTATCTGCGCACCTACCGCGCCACCCCGCGCGAGATAGCGATGAAGCTCATACGCGACGTGCTCAGGGAAACGGGCATTACCGCCACCGTCGGCATAGGCACGAACCTCTATCTTGCCAAGATCGCCATGGACATAGACGCCAAGCACATGCAGCCCGACGAAAACGGCGTGCGCATTTCCGAGCTTGACGAGATGAGCTATCGCCGCCGCCTGTGGTCGCATACGCCCATAACCGACTTTTGGCGCATAGGGCGCGGCATCGCGGGCAGGCTCGAAAAGTACGGCATACGCACCATGGGCGACATTGCCCTGGTGTCGGAGGCGGGGGAGAACGGCTATCTTAACGAGGACTTTCTGTATAAGCTCTTCGGCATAAACGCGGAGCTTATAATCGACCACGCGTGGGGGTTCGAGCCCTGCACCATGCAGGACATAAAGGCGTACCGTCCGCGCGCGCACTCCTTAAGCTGCGGGCAGGTGCTTTCGGAGCCCTATGAGTTTGACAAGGCGCGCCTCATAATCCGCGAAATGGCGGACAATCTTTCCATGGACGTGTTTTCAAAGGGCCTCGTTACCGACCAGATAGTGCTTGACGTCTGCTACGATATCGAGAACCTTACCGATACCGAGCGCGCGCGCCGCTACAAGGGCGCCGTGCATACCGACTATTACGGCAGAAAGGCGCCCGCGTCGTCGCACGGCTCGCTCAATCTCGAAAAGCCCACCTCCTCCACCGAGCGCATAACCGAGGCGGCGGTCAGGCTTTTCGACCGCATTGCAGACCCGTCGCTGCTCGTGCGGCGCATGTACATCTGCGCCAACCGGGTAATGCCCGAGGCGCCGGGCGGGGGCCCCGTGTACGAACAGCTCGATCTTTTTACCGATCCGGAGCAGCTTAAAAGGGAGTTCCTGCGCGAGGAGCGCGCAAGGGAGCGCGAGCGCAGCCGGCAGGAGGCGGTGCTTTCCATACGCGAAAGGTTCGGCAAGAACGCGCTCTTGAAGGGTATGAATTTTGAGGAGGGCGCCACGGCTATGGAGCGCAACGCCCAGATAGGCGGGCACCGCGCTGGCGACGGCAATACGGGCGCCGCCCTTCAGCCCGTAAAAAAAAACGCCCCAAGTGGCACAACGTCTACATCTGACCCGGCAAAGGAGGGCGGTATGAAGTCACAGAACGGTTACGAAAGCATAATCGGCCTGCCGCATCACGTGTCGGAAAACCGCCCGCATATGTCCAATTACGACAGAGCCGCGCAGTTTGCGCCGTTCGCGGCCCTCACGGGCTTTGACGGCGTAGTGGAGGAGACCGCCCGCCGCGTGGAGGCGCGCCCGCTTTTGGACGATAACGAAAAGCGTCTTATCGACCTGCGCTTAAGGGAGCTGTACGCGCGCCTCGGCGAAAGGCCCGAGGCCGCGTTCACCGTGTTCGTGCCCGACTCCAGAAAGCAGGGCGGCGCGATCGTAACTCTCTCCGGCCGCGTGCTCGACATAAACAGGCAGGCGCGCACGCTCCTGTTCGATGACGGCACGGGGCTCATGCTCGACGACATAGTTTCGGCGGACGGCGAAACGCCCGAACGGTAACGGCGCCGGATAAGCCCCAAACCAGGCGTACCGTGAGTTATAACGGTGCGCTTAAAATATATTTACACTTTCCTTGTTGAAAAGCGTACATTCGGTGGTAACATATATGCAAACAAAACAAAGTAAAGGAAGCGATTGATTTGGCTAAAAAGCAGTTCAAAACGGAGTCCAAAAAGCTCCTGGACATGATGATCAACTCCATCTACACGCATAAGGAGATATTCCTGCGCGAGCTTATTTCCAACGCAAGCGACGCGATAGACAAGCTCTATTTCCGTTCGCTTACGGACGGCAGCGTTGATATGAAGCGGTCGGATTACGAGATCCGCCTGACTCCCGACAAGGCCGCCCGCACGCTCACCGTCAGCGACAACGGCATTGGCATGACCCGCGTTGAGCTTGAAGAGAACCTCGGCGTCATCGCAAAGAGCGGCTCGTTCGACTTCAAGAAGGAGGGCGAGGGCAAGGATGCGGACGTAGACATAATCGGTCAGTTCGGCGTTGGGTTCTACTCCGCGTTCATGGTAAGCGAGAGCATCACCGTCATAAGCCGCGCGTACGGCTCGGACGAGTGCTGGCAGTGGCGCTCCTCCGGCGCCGACGGCTACTACGTTGAACCGGCGGAGATGGACGGCCACGGCACCCGCGTTATACTTCGTCTGCGTCCCGACTCCGACGAGGAGAGGTATTCGGAGTTCCTTGACGAATACCGCCTGCGTGCGCTCGTTTCCAAATACTCCGATTACGTCCGTTGGCCCATCCGCATGCTCGTAACGAGCGAGCGCAGAAAGGAGGGCAGCCCCGACGATAAGCCCGAGTATGAGGAGTACACCGAGGACGCCACGCTCAACCGCATGGTGCCTATCTGGAAGAAGCCGCAGAGCGAGGTTACCGACGAAGAATACGCCGAGTTCTACCGCGACCGCTTCCGCGATTACGAAGCGCCCTTAAAGGTCATCCGCCAAAAGACGGAGGGCCTGTCCGACTACACCGCGCTGCTCTTTATACCGGCCTCCGCGCCGTATAACTACTACACGCGCGACTACGAAAAGGGGCTCATGCTCTATTCCTCGGGCGTTATGATAATGGAAAAGTGCGCCGAGCTGCTGCCCGACCATTTCAGCTTCGTGCGCGGCCTAGTCGACAGCGCCGATCTCTCGCTCAATATCTCGCGTGAGATGCTCCAGCACGACAGGCAGCTCAAGTCCATCGCCAAGGCGCTTGAGAACAAGATAGCGGACGAGCTCAAAAAGATGCTCGAGAACGACCGCGAAAAGTACCGCACGTTCTTCAAGGCGTTCGGCACTCAGCTCAAATACGGCCTGTATGCGGATTACGGCGCTCATAAGGCGCTTCTGCAGGATCTCGTGCTGTTCGAGTCCTCCTACGCCGAAGAGCCCACTACCCTTAAGGAGTACGTCTCCCGCATGAAGGAGGGACAGACGCAGATCTACTACGCCGCGGCGGAGTCCCGCTCTCAGGCGGAGCTGCTGCCCCGCTCCGAGGCGGTCGTCAAAAAGGGCTGCGAGGTGCTGTACCTGACCGAGGACGTGGATGAGTTTGCGCTCATGATGCTGCACGAATACGACGGCAAGCATTTCATCAACGTCAACTCAGACGGCGTCGACCTCGGCACCGAGGACGAGAAGAACGCGCTGAAGCTCGAAAACGAAAAGTCCGCAGACCTCTTCGCCTTTATGAAGGAGAAAATAGGCGACGGCGTTACCGCCGTGCGGTTCACAAATACTCTCTCCGGTCACCCCGTGTGCATAACGAGCGAGGGCGCCGTTTCCACCGAAATGGAAAAGACCCTCGGGCGCATGCCCGGCGCGGAAAACGGCATAAAGGCCGAGAAGGTGCTTGAGATAAACGCCGATCACCCCATCGCGTCCAAGCTCAAGCTGCTCTTTATCGAGGACAAGGATAAGCTTGCCGACTGCAGCCGTCTGCTGTACTCCGCGGCAAGGCTCATCTCCGGGCTCTCGCTTGAAAACCCGTCCGAAACGGCGGACCTGCTTACAAAGCTCATTATAGGCTGAACGGATCGATATGCAGAAGAATGACGAATCAAACGTTATAACGCTTAAATGCCCGCAGTGCGGCGCGAACACCGAACTTCACGAGGTCGACGGCAGGCGTGTCGTCACCTGCCCCTACTGCGGGTATTCCGAGGTGCGGGACAGGGAGCCCGAGCCCGAATCGCGCGAGGAGCACGACGCCCGCTTACAGCAGCTCGTGCGCGAGCGCGAGCAGGCAAGAGCGCAGGCGGAGCGCGCCTTTTCCCGTCAGCAGAACGCCCCTGCCAAAAAGGTGGGGCGCATACTGCTTGCGGTGCTCGCCCTGCCGGTCGTCATCGGCCTCGTACTCGGGATCTATTCAAGCGTTTTCGGCGACCCCACCCGCGAACGGATCGACCCGTTCCAAAACGCCGACGTCGCGTTTTCGGGCGTTGACGGGTTCGGTAAGATCAGCGTCAGCGGCGTTTCCGGCGTTCGCTACACCTGCTCAGACGACGGCTTGCTTCACGAGGGCGACTCCGTGACCGTCTCGGCCCAAAGCGATACGTTCAACCTTACCGAGAAAAAGCGCGAATACACCGTGACGGGCCTCGACCTGTACGTCACCGACGCCGGGCAGGTCACGGACGCAATGCTCGAAATGCTCCGCACCAAAACGGCAGAGGCCATATCAAAGGAATTCGACGCGACCGGCAGCATGCTGTCCTCCGCCACAAAGCACTACGAGCATTACGAGTGGGCGGAAAAGGGCCTGTACTTCGTGACCGACGGCGAGGACGAGAACCACTTGATAGAGGCCGTGGAGATGACCTTTACACGCGGGGAGGATACCGTCACCGCCTACGCCGCGTATGAGCTTGAGGACGTCATAATTCGCCGCAACAGCATTTCGGCCTTCACCTGGGAGGACTCCGGCTTTTTGGGCGGGTTCATCGACATCGGCTCTATAACGTCGGGCTCCAACGGGGCGTTCGGCAGCTACATGGGCATCATGCAGGGGTTTGAATCCGAGGCGGAGATCGAGCGCTGGATAAACGGCAATTTCGCACACCTCAATAAACTGCAGAGGCTATAAGCCGAAAGGGTTATCATGGATCTTGCACCGTATTTCAAAAGCATTGTCGACGCCGATACCGCTCAGGTGGTCATCTGCGATATGAACGACGTCATAATTTACATGAACGCAGCCGCCGCCGAGGCGGAAGCGAAGCACGGCGGTTACGCGCTTTTGGGGCGGGACCTCAAGGAATGTCATTCGCCAAGGAGCCGCGAGGCCATAGCCCGCGTCAAGGAGTGGTTTGCAAAGGTTCCCGCGAACAACTGCGTGCATACCTTCTATAACGAAAAGCTGAATAAGGACGTTTACATGGTCGCCCTTCGGGACGATGGGGGGGAGCTTATCGGATACTATGAAAAGCACTGCTTCCGTACCCGCGACGCGGCCCCCTTCTACGAGCTTACATGAAGGACGGCGGCAGGAACAAGGCGCTTTCGGTCACCTTCTGCGGCTTGATGGCGGCGCTCGGCGCGGTGCTCATGCTGCTTGGGGGCGTGCTTGCCGTGTTCACTTACGCGGCGCCGCTCCTTGCTTCCGTGTGCCTCATACCCGTCCTGCGCGAATTCGGCAAAAAAAGCGCGTGGCTCTGCTGGCTCGCCACCGCGGTCATCTGCGTGCTGCTCTGCCCCGATAAGGAGCTCGCCTTCTTCTACACCGTATTCGGGTATTACCCCGTTTTGCGCGGAGTCCTTCAGCGCATACGGTCAAAGCCCCTGCGCATTGCCGTAAAGCTCGCCTACTTTGCCGCGGCGGAGGCGGCGCTTTACGCCTTCCTCTGCTTCGTGCTGAGGCTCGACGCGCTGCTTTCGGAGCTTCAGACCACCGCTCCGTACCTCAACGCGCTGTTTTTCCTGGGCCTGCTTGCGGCGCTCCTCGTTTACGATGTTGCCCTCGGCGGGGTCTTCCGCATATACGAGCTGCGCATACGCCCAAAGCTCAGGTTCCTTGGCAAGTGAATAAAGCCCCTTCCGGGGCTTTTTCAATATACTTGCAATGCGCTTTCCTTATGGTATAATTGTTGAAACTAATGATCCGGAGCGAATATGAAAAAGTTCATTGGGGATAAGGCGTTTTACCGCAGGCTTTTTGCGGTCATGCTGCCCATCCTCCTGCAAAACGTTATAACAAACTTTGTAAGCCTGCTGGACAACGTAATGGTGGGCCGCATTGGTACCGAGCAGATGAGCGGCGTTGCGATAGTCAACCAGCTCATGTTCGTCTATAATCTCGCCATATTCGGCGGCATATCCGGAGCGGGCATTTTCACAGCGCAGTTCTTCGGCGGGCGCGACAACGAGGGCGTGCGCCACACCGTCAGGATGAAGTACTATACGGTCGCAGCCGTACTGGTGCTGTTTACGGGCGCGTTCCTTGCGTTCGGGGACAAGCTCATAATGCTTTTCCTGCACGAAAGCACCGAGGATATCGACGTTGCCCTGACGCTCGCGTACGGGCGGGAGTACCTTGCCGTAATGCTCATACAGATGGTGCCGTTCGCGCTGATGCAGGTCTACGCGGGAACGCTGCGCGAAACAGGCGTTACCAAGCTGCCCATGGCCGCGGGCATACTTGCTATATGCATCAACCTCCTGCTCAACTATCTGCTCATATTCGGCAAGCTCGGCCTGCCCGCCCTCGGCGTTACGGGCGCGGCGGTCGCCACGGTCGTCGCCCGCTTTGTGGAGTGCGGCATCGTTGTACTGATACCGCATCTGCGCACGGACAAATTCCCCTATCTCAAGGGGCTTTTCAGCTCCTTCCGCGTGCCGCGCCGCCTTGTGGGCAATATGATAGTCAAGGGCGCTCCTCTCATGGTCAACGAGCTTTTGTGGTCGCTCGGCATGACGATACTGAACCAGTGCTATTCGTATAAGGGCGCAGAGGTCGTCCCCGCCGTCAGCATTTCGTCCACGGCGTCCAACCTGTTCTTCTGCGCGTTCTTCGCAATGGGCTCCACGGTCTCTATCATGATTGGCCAGCTGCTGGGCGCGGGCGAGTTCGAACGCGCCGTTGACGAGGACCGCAAGCTCATCGCGTTTTCAATGGCGCTCTGCACGGTGGTCGGCATTGGCATGGCGGCGGTATCCCACTTGATCCCCCAACTTTACAATACCATCGACTCCGTAAAGGAGCTTGCCGCGTCGCTGCTCATCGTCAGCGCCTGCATGATGCCCGTCGACTCATTCACCAACGCCGCCTATTTCACGCTGCGCTCCGGAGGCAAAACCTTTATAACCTTCCTCTTTGACAGCGGCTTCGTTTGGGCGGTTTGCGTGCCCGTTGCGTTCGTGCTGTCGCGCTTTACCGATATCCCCATAATCCCCATGTTCATTATCGTGCGCGGGCTCGACTTGATAAAGTGCGTGTTAGGGTACGCCTTTATAAAGCGCCGCGCGTGGGTGCATAACCTTACGCTGGATAATTGAGCTTGACAGAGTGATACAACTGTGGTAATATGCTTAGTACAGTAATTGAAGGAGGCATATTTCCATGGCAAAGCCCAAAAAAACGCTGACCGTACTCGTGCTCGCGCTGTACCTCCTGCTTCTGTCGTGGGGTATAGTTTTCAAGTTCGGGTCTCCCGTTTTCGAGCTTACTCATGCCTGGCGCTCCCCGATCAACCTGGTCCCTTTCGGCGCGCCGCTTGAAAACCCGCGTCATGCCGTGCAGGAGATGCTCTTTAACTTTGCGGCGTTCATGCCCATGGGTCTGCTTTTATCCGCGCTCTCGGGCAGGTGCAGGGCGGGCCTTTCTGCGCTTGTGGGGCTGGGAGTGAGTCTTCTTTATGAAGCGCTTCAATACCTGCTTGCCGTCGGCAGCGCCGACGTCACCGACGTCATATTAAACACCCTCGGCGCATTGGCGGGAGCCGGCGCGTACCTGCTGTTAAGGCTCCTGTTAAAAGAAAAGACCGACCGTGCCGTCTCCTTAGCCGGGCTCGTCATCGGGCTTCTCGGCATTGCGTTCCTGGTCTTCCTTATCGCTTTCAACGTATAAAAACACGGCTGACGGTTCTCCGTCAGCCGCTTTTTTGCTTTCTTACTTCTTTTTATTCCCCTTGCGGCCCTTTTTGCCGTACAGGTATTTGAATTTAATGTCCTTTATGTGCTTTTCCTTCTCGGCGTCCGAGACCTTTGCGTACTTGTAGAGCTTATAGTAAATGCTCGTTATGTCGTTGTCCGTCAGCGTCTTGGGCGCGTTCCACACTATGTTGCCCACCACGCGGGGCAGATCCTCGTCGTGCGTTACAAAAGTATCGGGGTAGCTCACCGAGATGCGGTCTATGTCCGTGTTCTCCGAAAAGGCGATTACCGACCACATACGTATCCTTCCGCCGAGCAGCTTTTTAAGATGCGCTATATGCCCGCGGTTCTGGCGTATGGGGTTATACAGCTTGTTCTCTATCAGCGTCCCGTCGCGGCGGAACAGAAACTGCGACCACTCCTTGTCGGTCTCGGCGCCCTCCATCCAACCGTAGCGGCTCTTGCACTCGAAAACGACGATCCCGAAATATCCCAGCATTATGGCGTCTATTTCCGTCGTCCTGCCGCCGTCTATGGGTATGTACATATTAAACAGGAACTTTGCGCCTTTTTTTTCGTAATCCTTAAGTCTGGCGTAGACCGAGTATTCGCTCTGCTTGGCGATGTCGTTCTTTAAGTCCTTCAGGCTGTTTCCCGTGACGCGGTAGTATTGCCCCGCCTTATAGCGTCGCTGCCTTGCCGTGGCCGCAAGCGCGATAAGCGCGCCCAAAACGATTATACCTGCTATTATATAAGGCATTTTCCTCCGTGGGGCTTCGCCCCCTTATTTTTTGAATATGTTCAGTATCCCGCGGAATATCGAGCGCCCTATCTCGCGTCCGATGGAATTCACGGCGGAATTCGCGGCCTTGCCAAGCACGGAATTCTTCTTCCTTGCGGCCTTTTTCTTTTCCTTCTCCTTGGCGGCCTTCTCCTTTTCCTTCTCTTCCTTGGCCTTTTGTTTTGCTTCCTCGGCGGCCCTCTGTTCCTCCTCGAGCTTTTCCTGCTCGGCCTTGCGGTCGGCGTTTATCACTTCATACGCGGACTCGTTGTCCACTGCGTTATCGTACTTGCCGTAAAGGTCCGAGGCTTCGATCTCCGCCCTGCGCCTTTCGTCGTCTATCGCGCCCATCGCGGATTGCGGAGGCAGTACGGTCACGCGTTCACAGATATTGGGACGGCCCTTCTCGTCCAAAAAGCTCACTACCGCCTCGCCCGTGCCGAGCGCCATTATGGCCTGCTCCGTGTCGAACGCGGGGTTTACACGGAACGTCTGCGCAGCGGCGCGCACCGCACGCTGTTCCGAAGGCGTGTATGCCCTCAGCGCGTGCTGCACGCGGTTGCCGAGCTGTGCCAGAACGGGGTCGGGCACGTCCGAAGGCTGCTGAGTGATAAAGTAAACGCCCACGCCCTTCGAGCGGATAAGCTTTACCACCTGTTCTATATTGTCGCGCAGGGCCTTCGTCGCGTCGTGGAACAGCAGATGCGCCTCGTCAAAGAAGAAAACCAGCTTGGGCTTCTCCATGTCGCCGACCTCGGGGAGCTGTTCGAAAAGCTCCGCCAAAAGCCACAGCATGAACGTGGAGTATAAAAGGGGAGACCTGAACAGCTTTTCGCAATGGAATACGTTTATGTACCCGCGCCCGTCGTCGGCTCGCGCAAACCAATCCGAAAGCTCTATCGCCGGCTCGCCGAAGAAAATATCCCCGCCTGCGTCCTCAAGCTGTAAAAGCGCACGCTGCACCGCGCCGGCCGACTGCCGGGTGATGTTGCCGTATTCGTTCAAAAGCTCCTTCGCGTGGTCGGTGCACCAGGCCACCATAGCGCGCAGGTCCTTAAGGTCGGTCAAAAGCCAGCCCCGGTCGTCCGCCGCGCGGAATACTATCGCAAGCACGCCCGTCTGCACCTCGGTCAACCCCAGAAGCCGCGCCAAAAGCGTCGGCCCCATCTCCGAAACGGTGGTGCGTACCGGGTGCCCTTGGCTCCCGAACACGTCCCAGAAGCGCACCGGGTAGGACTTCATCGCAAATTCGCCCGTAAGGCCAAGCGCGTCCACGCGCTTTTGTATCGCGTCGGGGTCGCCCGCCTTCACGCAGCCCGCAAGGTCCCCCTTGACGTCCGCCAAAAACACGGGCACGCCCATGTCCGAAAACCCTTCAGCCATCACCTTCAGCGTGATGGTCTTGCCGGTGCCCGTAGCGCCGGAGATAAGCCCGTGCCTGTTTGCCATTGCGGGCAGTATAAAAGCGTCCGTTTCGCCCCTGCCGATCAGCAGCTTTCCGTCTTTAAGCATAATAAAGCCCTTCCTTTCAGGATACCGTAACTATATCAGCAATCGGCAAAAATGTCAATCGCACGCCTTCAATCAAGGCTTTTCAGCCCGTCGTAAAGGTCGTTAAAGCTCTTCATGCCGCGGCACCTTCCAAACGACAGCTCCCTGTCCTCGCCGAACTCCTTCAAAAAGCACTTCGCAAGCTCCTCCACGGTCTGTTCAAGCGATATAAAGAATTCGCGGTAGGCAAAGTCCTGCGCCGGCCCCTCGTCGGGGAACGCCGAGAGTATCAGCGATTCCGTCACCTGATCCAGGGGGTAGAGCTTTATATGCATCAGCTCGTGCACTATTACCTCCTCCATATTGGAGTTCTTCGGCTCAAGCACGTTCAGCATGAGTATAGCCTTGCGGTCGTCGCAGTCTATCTTGAAATCGCCCGTCTTGCGCCAGCCCGGGTCGCGCACAAGCCGGAGCTTTACGTCCCACGGGGGAGTTATGCGAAGCAGGCGCAGGTACTTTTCAAATAGCCGCTTTATCTGCCTTTCGGTAAGCCCCGTGCGCTCCCTGCATTGACAGCCTGCATCATAGGCTTCCTTCGTAAGCCGGAACACCCCGCCGCAATGCGAAATCTTTTCAAACTCCGTTCCCGGCAGCTCGGGCTCCAGCTCTTCGTAAACGGAATAGCACTCGTCGTCGTCCCATTCCTCCGCTGCCAAACGGCGCTCAAATTCATACTCCGCCCGCGTTTCAAACGCCACGTCGCCCATTATAAACACTCCGCCCTCGTTCAAAAGAGGCATGAGAGTGCGAATGAACTCTATCTTTTCCTCTTCAAGGTCAAAATGATGCAGCGAATATGTCGCCACGATAAAGTCGTACTTGTTCGCGGCAAGCTCCGGAGCTACCCCGTCGTAAAAATCTCCGGTCACAAGGTGCGCGCGGGGCATCTTTTCTTTGGCCTCTTCCACCATCTTTTCGGAAAAATCCTGTCCCCAGATCTCGCACCCCGCGCCGTATAGCTGCCGAGCCAACGCGCCCGTGCCAAAGCCCAGATCCAGCACCCTTGCGCGGCCTTTTTGCATGACGGTTTTGCGGATGCTTTCCATCATATCACTGTACCCCGCAAAGGGGTAAGCGCACTTTTCATCGCTCATGGACACGGCGTCGTCATAGTCGTATGCCCATCGGTCAAACCCTTTATTATCAAGCATTTCTTTCTCCTTTGCGCACTCGCATCATCAGCGCCGCTCCGCTTCCTCCAATGCTTCCCCCCGGGGGGGGAAGCTGACATCCAAGCGCAGTGAGGATGACTGATGTGGGGTCGTTTTTTTATTCTCAAAGCACTTCCGAATACTGTATCAAGTATTCAAAAAGCTTTATCCTTCCGTCCTTCCGCACAAGCTCGACCAACTCGCGGGTAGGGCCGTTAAGGCAGATTATGCCGGTGATCTTCTTCTTGTTGAACCTTTCGTTTTTTGCGAACCAATCCAGATATCTCGCCGTCTGAGAGTAAACGTTATCATATCCCTTATCGCGTTTGAGCTCGACTATATAAATGTTGCCTTCGTCGTCTTCGCAGAGCAGATCGACGCGCCCGTTCGGTATCGCGTATTGCCGCCCGTATTCGCCCTTGCGTTTGAATACTCGGAGCTTCTTTCCGAATACGGGAACACCGGCGTTGATCTTTGCCTCAAGCTCATCCTCAAGAAGTCTTTCATTCAAAAACTGTGAGCCGTCGCGCACCGAGCTTTGTATTCTCTTTGAGACGGGGGCATCTTTCCTTGAGTCGTCTTCGATATTTACGGGCTTCGTTTTGGCTCCGGTTTTATGGGCTTTGATCACCTTGTCAGTCAGGCTCTTTGGGAAACGGTACTTTCCGCTTTGGATCATCGCCAATGCATCCTTCGTTCTGCCCAAATACAGGAGCGCTTTTACATAGTTTTGCGCGGAGTATGGAAGGTCGCGGTTTTCCCGAAGGCATTTTTCGAATACATCCAGCGCATCGGAATACTTCTTCTGCTTGAGCAGGATGTATCCTAAACTGTTCAGCATATACCTTTCTTCGGGGAAGAGCTCCAGACATTCCCTGTAATACCCCTCCGCGGAAGAATAATCCCGGATTTTATCCGATGAAATGCCGAGATACCAAAGCAAGTCCGCAACGTGAATGAACATCGGCTCGGTAATGGACTCGAGATTTGCTATCGTATTGTTCCAAAGCTTCATGGAAAAGCAGACGGATCCGAGCAGTTCTCGCACAAACTGAGAGTTGGGATGAATCGAAAGATACTCCGAAAGCATGACTGCTTTTTCTTCCAAAGAGCCTCTGTTGAAACGCGGAATCAGATCGCACAAATCAAGTATGTTCCGGGGTGCTCCATATTCGGCGTATTTTGACTTCAAGGCCGGCCAGAAGCTTGAAAACCTGTTCTTGAAAGCTATGAAATAGTATGCGATCTCATTCTCACCGATAGGATTCTCCGCGGTTGGAGGATCGTTGTCTATCGTCTGAAAAATAAGCTTCTGAGCGGTTTCCTTTTTTCCCCAGAAGAACGCTCCAAAGCTTTTCAATAAAGTCTCTTCAGGATCGAGTTTATCAGCAAGCCGGCAATAAGACTGATAAGATGGATCGTCAACAAACACCAGGTTGTCGGCATACGACAAAGAAGTCATCAATGCCGATAACATTAATGTGCAATTGTAGGCGCGCAACTCGTTTATGCGCGGGTGAGAGTCCATGGCGCACAGTTTTTCTATTATCTGAACTTCATCCGTTCCCCGAGGGAAAAGGGATTCGAATAATATCTCAATGCTATCAGGTTTGTTTTCATTCGTTTTCATGATCGTTATTCCTCTGTTTAACCCTTCTCATCAGCACCGCGCCGTTTTCGCGCAGCCATTTTTTGTGTTCCCTGTAATCGCGGTCGAGCCTCTCCACGTCCGCCCAAAACTCCTTTGAGTGGTCCATGTGCCGCCTGTGGCAGAGCTCGTGTATCAGAACGTAGTCAAGGACCTCTTCCGGCGCAAGCATCAAAAGACAGTTGAAATTGAGGTTCCCCTCCGCAGTACAGCTTCCCCATTTGCTCCTTTGACAGCGCACGCTCACGCGCCCGTAACCGACGCCCATGCTCTCGGCAATGCGGGCAAGCTTTTGCGGCAGTACTTTACGCATGCGCTCCGCAAGTTCCTTAATGTCGGCCTCCGTAAGCGCGCCCGCGTCAGAAGCCGCCCTGTGAACCTCGTCAAGCTTCGCCCGCTGCCGCGCGATCCATGCCGCGTTCGCCTCCACAAAGCCGTCTATTGCGGCCTTGGGCATAAGCCGCGGCGCGCGCACTTCAAGCCCGCCCCCGGGCGTCACCCGCAGGGCGGCGGTCTTTCTGCTGCATCTTATAAGCGTGTATTCCATGCCCGCATTATACCATATCCCGCGCGTTAAGTGAAGCTTGACTAAAATCCCCCGCCGTGCTATCATCCATAAGGCTTTCCTGCCCGCGCGGGCAAGCCTTTTCGGAGGAGCTTATGAGCAAAAAACCCGTGTTTTTTACAGAGGCCGCCTATGCGGCGGGGCTGATAATACTGGCGCTGGGCACAGCCTTTATGGAGCGTGCCGACCTCGGCATGTCCATGGTGGTGGCGCCGGCGTATCTGATACACCTGAAGGTGTCGGAGTTTCTGCCGTTTTACACATTCGGCATGAGCGAGTACGTATTTCAGGCGGCGCTCATAATCGCGGTCGCGCTTATAATGCGGCGCTTCAAAAAGGCGTATCTGTTCTCGTTCGTTACGGCGGTGATATATGGGTTCGCGCTTGACGGCGCAATGGCGCTTGTCGCCCTCATCCCCATGGATGGCTTGGCGTGGCGCATCGTGTTTTTTATCGCGGGAGTGCTTTTGGGATCCGCCGGGGTCGCGCTCCTGTTCAACGCCTATATCCCGCCCGAGGCGTACGAGCTGTTCGTCAAGGAGATCGCGGGCAAGACCCGCGCCCCCGTCGCGCGCGTCAAGACCGTTTACGATATCGCAAGCTGTCTGTTTGCCGTTCTGCTCTCGTTCGCGTTCTTCGGATTCGGCGTGTTCCGCGGGGTCAGGCTCGGCACCGTGATCTGCGCCGCCGTAAACGGGCCGCTCATCGGCCTTGCGTCAAAGCTTTTGCACCGCGCGTTCGAATTCCGCGACGGTCTGCCGAGCTTAAAGGCGTTTTTTGAAAGGTGAATAAAGGTATTTGTAAGGCCGGAGGCAAGCGCCCCCGGCCCATAATATTGCCTGTATGCTTTTACATCGCCTCAACTATAGTCGCAACGCCCATACCGCCGCCTACGCAAAGCGTAGCCAGACCGGTCTTGAGGCCGGAATGCTTCAGCTCATAGAGCAGGGTAACGAGTATGCGGCAGCCGGAAGCGCCGATGGGGTGGCCGATGGAGATCGCGCCGCCGTTCACGTTGACCTTGTTGATATCCCAGCCGAGGTCCTTGCCAACGGCGAGGGACTGGGCGGCAAACGCCTCGTTTGCCTCTATGCGGTCAAGCTGGTCAATGGTCATATTGGCCTTTGCAAGGGCCTTGCGGGTGGCGGCGACGGGGCCGACGCCCATTATGCTGGGCTCAACGCCCGCGGAAGCGCCCACGATGAACTTCGCCATGGGCTTAACGCCAAGCTCCGCGGCCTTTTCCGCGCTCATTATGACTACTGCGGCTGCGCCGTCGTTGATGCCGGAGGCGTTGCCCGCGGTAACGGTGCCGTCCTTCTTAAAGGCGGGGCGCAGCTTTGCCAAGCCTTCCATGGTGGTGCCGGGACGGTTGTGCTCGTCCTTTTTGAACTCCACCATTTCCTTCTTGACCTTAACCATAACGGGGACTATCTCCTCGTCGAACTTGCCCTCTTCCTGAGCCTTGGCGGTGTTCTGCTGGCTGCGCAGAGCAAACTCATCCTGCATTTGGCGGGTGATGCCCCACTGCTCGGCAACGTTCTCGGCGGTGATGCCCATGTGGTAATCGTTGAACGCCTCCCACAGGCCGTCCTTAACCATCATATCGACTATGTTGGCGGTGGGCATGCTCATGCGGTAGCCATAGCGCGCCTGGGGAATGGCGTACGCGGTGGCGCTCATGTTCTCCATGCCGCCCACGACCATGCAGTCCGCCTCGCCCGCCATTATCATGGCCGCGGCAAGGTTGACGGCCTTAAGGCCGGAACCGCAAACGTTGTTGATGGTCTCAGCCGGCACCTCAACGGGGATGCCCGCCTTAACGCTTGCCTGACGCGCAACGCTCTGGCCAAGACCGCCCTGAAGCACGCAGCCCATAATTACCTCGTCAACGTCGGCGGGCTTAATGCCTGCGCGGTTGACGGCCTCTTTAATGACTATGGCGCCAAGGTCAACGGCGGGGATATCCTTCAGCGAACCGCCAAAGGTGCCGACGGCGGTGCGCACGGCGCTTGCAATAACAACTTCTTTAGACATATACAATATACCTCCAAAATAATAATATTAAGGGGGCAGGGTAGGCCCCGCCCCGTAAACTCAGTCGATAACGTCCATTTCCTTAAGGTCTTCGGGGATGATGAGCTGTGCGCCCGTCGCCGCCTGGACCTGCTCCACGGTGTACGCGGGGTTGATCTCCTCAAGCACGATGCCCCTGTCGGTAACGCGCATAAAGCCCATTTCGGTAACGATGACGTCTACAACGCCCACGCCGGTGAGGGGGTAGGTGCAGTGATCGACGATCTTGTGGTTGCCCTTCTGGGTATGCTCCATTGCAAGCACTACCTGCTTTGCGCCGGAGACCAGGTCCATAGCGCCGCCGATGCCGCCCATCTTGTTGGGCAGGCACCAGTTGGCAAGGTTGCCCTTTGCGTCAACCTGGTAGGCGCCGAGGATGGTAACGTCTATGTGGCCGCCGCGAATGGCGCCGAAGGAGTCGGTGGAGATGATGAACTGTGCGCCGGGCTTGACGGAGACCATCATGCCGCCCGCGTCGACAACGTTGGGGTCGCCCTCGCCCTCGGGAGCGTAGCCGCCCGCGCCGATTATGCCGTTCTCGGCATGGACGATAAGCTCAACGCCCTCGGGGAGCCAGTTGGCAACGAGCTGGGGGATACCTACGCCGAGGTTCACGACCTCGCCGTCATGGAGCATCTGCGCAACGCGCCTTGCGATAATGTTTTTGTTATCCATATATATTACCTCTTCAGTCCTTCTTGGGAACGGGAACGACGGCATTGACGTAAATGCCGGACACAGTCACAAGCTCGGGGTCGATGCCGCCCACGGGCACGATCTCGTCAGCCTCGACTATTACATAGTCGGCGGCGGTAGCCATAGCGGCGTTATAGTTTTTGGAGGAGCCCTTCATATAGATGTTGCCGGATTCATCCGCAACGGAGGCGTGGATAAAGGCGACGTTCGCGCGCAGCGCGGTCTCCATTATGTACTTGCGGCCGTTGAACCAACGGGTATCCTTGCCCTCTTCTATGATGGTGCCCACGCCGGTGGGGGTGTAGAACGCGGCAATGCCAAAACCGCCCGCGCGAATACGCTCGGTCAGCGTGCCCTGAGGATTGATGTGCAGGCACTTGGGGTTGGCCTTATACATTGCCTGTGCGGCGGGGTTGCGTACGATCCACGTGCAGATAAGGTCGTCAACGCGGCCGCTCGCAAGCAGCGGGGTCAGGCTGGAGCCGTACTCGCCCATATCGTTGTTGACTATGGTCAGATGCTTCGCGGGATGCTCCAGGAAGGTGTGTATGAGGTACTCGGGGCTGCCGCACATAAGGAACCCGCCGACCATGATGGTGTCATGGTCCTTGATGTGCGAGAAGGCTTCGGACACGGTGGTGACTTTGTTCATTCTTTCCTCCTATTTAGTTGAGCAATGTGAGAGATTGCACACTTTTACCAATACAGCCATTGTACCATTTGAACCCGTTTCGGTCAATCGAAACCGGGCTGTTTTAGAATATATATTAAATGCGCTCCCCGCCGTTTTAGGGCCATATGCACCGGCGCGCGGGCCGGAAACGCGCAGTAAACGGTATTTGTTAAATTCGGGGGCGACAAATACAAACTTTTGTGGTATAATAAACCATCTTCAAAAAGAGGTGCATCATGCCAAGTGCTTTGTTGTTAATGCAGGGGGCAGTTTGCGCGGCGTATCCCACGCTTGCCGCGGCGTTTTTTGCAACGCTCATCTGCTGCTCTGCTCTGCACTTTTTTCGCTCTTGCCAACAATAAAGAGCGCCTGCGGCGCGTTTCAAAAGCATGCCTTGTGCCGCTCATCGTCTGCATCCATTGCGCGCTTTCCGGGGGCGGCCGCCCGCTCGTTATCGCCGCGCTTGCATTCGGGTGGGCGGGGGACCTGGCCCTGATACCTCGCGGAAGGCGCATGCTCTTCGGGCTTGGCGCGTTTTGCTTCCTTATAGGGCATTTCCTCTATATAGGGGCGGCCTTTTCCCTGCGGATGCCGCAAAGCGCATATGCCGCGCTCGGTCCCGCGTCGATACCCGCCGCAGCCGCGCTTTGCACAGCGGTGTGTGCCGGGGCGTTCCTCGCGCTTTGCAAAAAGCTCGATAAAAAGCTCCGCGCGCCGTGCCTCGTCTATATTGCGGGCATCGCCGCAATGGCGGCGACGCTCTGCTATTCGGCGGCGGGGCAGCCGACCCTGCCAAGGCTCCTGGCTGCCGCAGGCGGTCTGCTCTTTTCCGCTTCGGACTTTACCCTTGCGGGCTCTGCCCTGGGCATTATCCGGGGGCGACGAAGGGGGCTTTGGGTCATGGCGTCGTACATTGCCGCTCAGACGCTGATTGCCGTTGGCTTTGCATTTATCTGATCTACAGGAGATTTTGCCGTGGAAACACTCGTTATGTATTATTCCTTCAGCGGAAGGACTCATTATGAGGCAAAGCGTGTAGCCGAACGTGTTGAGGGCGAGCTTTACGAGGTGCGCGAGCAGCGCCGCCGTTCCGTGTTTTCGCTGTATTTTTTGGGGCCGCGTCAGGCGCGCCGCAAGACTTTTGTATATGTTGAACCCATCGCGGTGAACCTTGAGGACTATGACCGCGTAATACTGCTTGCGCCCGTCTGGGGCGGCTGGCCCGCTCCCGCGTTCAACAGCATGGTGCGCGAGCTGAAGCCCGGCATGGAAGCGGAAGTCATGCTCACCTCCGACTCTGGCCGGGTACGCGACATTAACGCCGTCCGCCGCGAGGTCGAAAGGCGCGGGGTTATCGTAAAGGGCGTTTCGGTCATCAAAACGGAGGACCTTAAAAAGCGCGACCGTAAGCATGCCAGGCGCCGCCGCGAGGAACTGCGCCGCAGGCAGGCAAACGACAAACGGGACTGACGGCGAAAAAAGTATATAATGCTGAGACGGGGCCCCGAAACGGCCCTGTTTTTCTTGACTTTATCCTTGATATGAGGTATAATAAAGGGTATGAGTGGGAGTTTTTGCGATGCGTTTTCAATGGACGGACGCTTAAGGGCCGTACTCGGCCTGATGGGAGAAGCGGAGCTTGCGTGCGACGTCGGCTGCGATCACGGCTATCTTGCCGCCGCTCTGGTGCTGCAGGGCCGGGCCGGGCGCGTTCTGGCCTCGGATATCAGCCCCGCTTCCGTTGAAAAGGCCGCGCTGCTTGCCCGCTCCCTTGGGATAGAGGACCGCATGCGCGTGCTCTGCGCCGACGGCCTTAACGCCGTACCGGAGGACGCGGAGGGCTATTCGCTTGCCATATGCGGCATGGGGGGCGAGCTTATCGCAAAGCTTATCGGCCGCAGCCCTGAAAAAGCGCGGCGCGCGGGCGTCATAGTCATGCAGCCCATGCGCGGCGAGGCGGAGCTGAGGGAGTACCTTTTGACCCACGGCTTCGGGCTTGTCGACGAAAGGGTGGTCAGGGATTCCGGCAGGTACTATCAGGTCATATCCGCAAAGTACGGCCTTGAGACCGCTTATCCGGACGGCTTTCCCAAAGGCTGGTACAGGTTCGGCCCGATTATGGCGCAGCGGCCGGAGGCTGAGCTTTTGCCGCTCCTTAATCACTATCTTGACGTTTACGAGGGCGAGCTTGAAAAGGCCCGCAAAAAGGGGCGCGAGCCCGAGAGCATGCTGCGCGAGGCAGAGAACACGCGCGCGCTGATACGCTTTGTGCGCGAGAGGGAGGGGAACTGATGCTGCTTTCCGATTTTTTACGGGCGATGGAGTCCATAGCTCCCGAGTCCCTTGCCATGGAGTACGATAACCCCGGGCTCATCGTCGGCACCAAAAGGGAGAACATCTCACGCGTTCTCGTGGCGCTTGACGCGTCGCTTGCCGTTGTCGAGGAGGCAAAGCGCCTTTCGTGCGGGCTCGTCGTCACGCATCATCCGCTGCTTTTTTCTCCGGTAAAAAAGCTGTCCCCGTTCGACCCGCTCACCGCTCCCGTGTGGGAGCTGATCCGCGCCGACATTGCAATGTTCGCCGCGCATACCAATTTAGACAGCGCCGAGGGCGGCGTTAACACAGTGCTTTGCCGCAGGCTCGGCGTCGTTTCCGAAACGCCCGTTCCGCCCGATATGATCTGCCGCGTGGGAGTGCTTGCTGAGCCCTGCTCGTTTACCGAGCTCTGCCGCCGCGTAGAGGCCGCGCTCGATACGCGCGTACGCGCCTCCGGCCCCGAAAGGCAGGTCGACAGGGTCATGGTATGCGGCGGAGCCGGCGGCTCCGAATACCGGCTTGCCGCGGCAAACGGAGCGCAGGCGCTCATAACGGGCGAGTGCAAACACAACGAAGCGATAGAGGCAGAGGCCGCGGGCGTCAACGTGATAGCCGCGGGGCATTTCGAAACGGAGTGCATAGTGCTGCCCCCGCTTATCGAAAGGCTGCGCGCACTGTTCCCGGATACCGAATTCATACTGTCGCGCGTGGGCACGCCCCTGCGCACCCTGTAAAGTAAAATACCCCGAAAACAGGAGGTAAACGATATGATCAACTTTGAGATGCTTTGGAAGTATCAGCAGACCGACGCCGAGGTCGAGAGCCTCAAAAAGGAGCTGGATAACACCCCCGAAAGGCTCAAGCTCAAAAAGCTCCGCCGTGTTTTGACGGAGCAGACCGACAGGATAAAGGGCTTCGAGACGGGTCTGCGTGACAAGGAGGCCGAGATAGAGGCCAAGTCCCGCGAGCTTGAGGATCTGCTTCGCAGCTACGACCTCGAGCAGGAGGAGCTTAACATAATGCTCGATGACGAAGAGGCGACCTCCGCGGAGCTTGCCGAGTCGCGCAAGGCGATGGAGCAGCTTTTAGACAGGATAAACTCCCTCAAAAAGGCGCTCTCCGCCGGCATCGAGTGGACGAAAAAGACCGAGGCAGACGTCAAGGAGACCTACGCCAAGGGCGCAAAGCTCAAGCGTGATTACGAGGCCGCAAAGACCGTCGTCGATACCGAGAAGATGGAGCATAAGCCCGTCATCGAAAAAAAGGAAAGGGAGCTGGAGCTTATCGCGCGCCACCTGACGCCCGAAATAGTCAAGCGGTATCAGACGCTTAAAAAGAAGTTCCCCAACCCGGTGGCCTCGCTCTCCGATAACAGATGCACCGGCTGCCTTATGAACGTGTCCATGACCACCTCGCGCAAATTTGCCTCCGGCACAGAGCTTACCGAGTGTGAAAACTGCGGCAGGATGATCGCCCCCAGGGCGGAGTAAATTCCTCAGTACGCACCTGCGGTCAGTTCCCGAAGGGAAGATAAAAAACGAAACCCCGCATCGAGCGGAGAAAAAAACATTATTTGAGTAACCCAAGTGACCGCGCGCAGGCCTGACTTGCGTGAGGAAAGTCCGAGCTCCATAGGACAAGGGTGCCGGATAACGTCCGGTGATGGCGACATTAAGGAAAGTGCAACAGAAATAAACCGCCCCGCTTTTGCGGAGCAAGGATGGAAAGGTGGGGTAAGAGCCCACCGGCGGGCAGGCGACTGTCCGCGTCCCTGTAAACCCCACCCGGAGCAAGATTGAAATGGGAGCATTTAATGGCTGTCCGTCACGCTCCCCGTAATCGCATGAGCCATGTGGCAACATACGGCCTAGATAGATGGTCACATAAACAGAACTCGGCTTACGGGCTGCTCAAAAAACAAAGGAGCTGCATTTTGCGGCTCCTTAACTTTTATGCATATAGGTATTGTATGAAGCTTCGGATATGACCGCAGGTGCGCTGAAAGCAGCTTGATGCATCGCGGTTTCGCGCCTGTCGCGGCGCGACCGTGCTGACCCGCACGGCTCGCCCTGCTCGCTGTATCGCCGGAGCTGTACGGCAACATACAGCCAAGATAGATGGTCACATAAACAGAACCCGGCTTACGGGCTGCTCAAAAAAAGAGCTGCGTTTTGGGCGTATTCACCTAAGGATACACAGTCTCAAAAGGTATCTTTTTGCGCCCCTCTTCGTTGAAAATGCTCGAAAGACCAAAACAGGTATTCCTGCGCTTTTCGCCTTGATGGGCACAAAAATCTCCTCTTTTGAGACGCTTCGCGGT
>JAEEGL011219336.1_pt1 | contig 22957 bp, 14 predicted proteins | sample 9134231 | NCBI WGS metagenome assembly JAEEGL01 (sample SAMN16246548, study PRJNA631951) | gut metagenome | biome: gut microbiome; feature: rumen; material: fiber-attached | host: Bos | place: Iran: Karaj | collected 2018-10 | reverse complement strand
TCTCCATCTCATCCGCCAGATCCTGGGATGCTTTTCGGAAAGCGCGGAACTGCGAGGAGGAGATCATCAATGCGGGATCCACCTCTTTTACATGATTGATCAGAGTACGTGCAACACCGGTCAGACGGCTCATGTCGGGACCATCCTGTCCCTTCTGTCTCTCCTGAAGTGCCTTATAATTCTGTTCCAGTAAGGTGAAGTTGATCTTCTGCCCATTGGGGGTCTTCGTCAACGCCTGGGGAACCCTGCCAAAGGTAAAGCCTTTTATGCCGTTCTGATTCGTTGCCGTCATTCCGAAGACATCTTCCATCATCTTACCCCTGTCGGGATCTACCTTCTTGAGGATCTCGATGACATTTCCAAGTCTGGAAGCCTCCATGGTATCGTAGGAAGATTTGTTCTGGCGTACTTTACGCATGCAGTAATCCGTACAGGTGATGGCAACTCTGTCCAGCCTGGAAGGCGTCATCTCCTCTCCGTTATACATACCATTGTATACCGACTCCACGCTCCCTATCACATGCTCGAACTCATCCGAGTAGTTCCGCTTCAACGTGTTCTGCAGGTCAGAGAGGTTCGTGTGCAGACCCTCCACTTTGGTATAGAAATCAAGTTGCTCCTTCGCGTTCCTGGTATTTTTGTGGATGCTGTTCTGAATACCCTTCGCGACGACTCTGCCATCCTTCCTCGTGAGGGTATTGGTAATATCGCCTCCCAGCTGACCCAGGAACTGCGAGGTTTTCATACCCGCTTGCACAGTGACATAACCCGTTTTATCACGATCCAATGCCTGAGAAACCTGTTTCATATAGCAGTTCTTGGCAGTTTCCGGATAATTGGGATTCTCAAGGACCTGGCCCACCTCCTGCAGGATGCTGTCGATAGCGTTTGAATGCTGGTAGATACGGTCCAGGGAGTTCATTACGCTACCGATCTTCTTGATTTCCTCGGTCTTTCCATCATTTGCCAGACCCAGCATGTAGTCATCCAGAGCACGGCAATATCTGTTCATGCCCTCAGGACTGCCGTAGGGACCATACACTTCCGGATCATATTTGGGAATGGTTTCCCTGGCCAGATCCAGGTCTTTCTTCTCCTTGGAATGGGAAACGGCACCCGCAATCTGATCGACAATACGCCGATAGCTTCTCTGGGATATATTCTCGGGGCCTTGTTGATCCTTGAGGATAAAGGTATATTTATTTGCCGACTGTTCTTTCGTGCTGTTCATGAAAGAGAAGATCGCGTTCAGGGTTGCCTGCCGCTCCTCCGCACCCTTGCCCGGAGTTGCGTAAACACTCGGCTGATCCTGGGCTCTGGGCACGGTTACACCCCTAACGGAGTTCCCCAATATGGTCTGCGTTTTTCCAACTGCTTTCTGAACCGTGTCACTTTCCCAGTTCTGATGCAGCACCCCCTTCAGGTCCTGCACAATAGGTCCGAGCTCTTGCCGAGCCTGGTCCAGCTCCTTGGAAGTATCCACCTGAGCTTTTTCATAATTTTCATTGCTCAGAGAGGCAGTCGCATAGTTTGCATCATTTGCCAGTTTTCCAAACTTGGTCGCATACTGAGCCATTTGGTCCAGTACCTTTTCCGCCCCCGGAAGACCCGCTAATCGACCACCAAAGGTCCGGGCAAAACGATAAAAATCATCCAGCGTACTGCACTGGGCCACGAAGGAATCCATCAGGTCCATGAACTGTTTCTCGTTGAACAGTACACCCTCCTGGGGCTGCTGTAATTGTTGCCGCTGAGGCTGAGGTCCGTCGTAGACTACCAGCTGCTGATCATTTTCTAAATTTCCAACTTGCGGCATATTGAATCCTCCTCTTATTTGCTCCGAGGTTTATTGTTACTATATAAACCCTTTCAACCGCAAATAAGTTGCGCAGAATAATGTATTATCTGATATTTTCTCACAAAATACCTCTTATATGCAAGTATGTTGCGCAATTGCGCAGGAAAATGTGATAAAATTTCTTCGGAGGTGACTCGATGGATATCAATGAAGTGATCAAAATGATCGACGGCAAGATGGAAGGTGGCGTCAGCCGCCTGAAAGTGGGAGTGGACGAGGACCAGGCTCCCGACACCATGCAGGAGCAGTACCACCACGGCCGCTGCGATGTGGGCAGCCCCTGGGCCAAGGGCACCGTCAGCAACTGCGACGCTGTGGATGTGAAAGAATAAACGGCGCCGCGGATGCGGAGGACTGAATGATGTCAATCTACTCTATATCCCAGTGCATAGTCCAGCACATAGTCCTCGCCGCGGTCGAAGATGGCTCGGACCGCCTCCTGGGTCAGCGGAATGATGTGGTCGATGGGGACGCGGCTCTTATGATCCGCGTAAGTGTCGATGATGGGATTCCCATCCGCGTCCAGGTCCGGCACCGCGGAATAGGTGAGGGACCCGGATGTAAGATTCACACTGGAGACAGCCTGGCAGGAAGAATTGCTTCCGGTGAAGCCCAGAATGGTCACATTGGGGAAATCCGCCATCAGATAGGTCATCATATCTCCGGCGCTGACGGTTTCCGCGTTTACCAGCACCAGGATCTCCTTCCCGGCCCAGAGGTCCTCACCGACATAAGTGTTGGGCAAGCCCAATTGATACTTCCCATCCGGGCCCCGGTCGAAGCTGGCGGTCTGCTCGTTGATGACCGCGGAATAGCTCACCAGGTGCTCTCCTTCCGGTGCAAAGAGAGCCAGCACCGCGCTGACCATGAAGGGACTGCCACCGCCGTTCCGCCGCAGGTCGAAGACCAGACGGTCCACATCACTTGCATTCAGGGCATCCAGCATAGCCCGGAGCTCCCCGGTCATTTCACTGTAATCCACACCGTTGTAGGTCTTCAGATCATATGCCATGGCGTCGATCCGCAGAAGGGCGGTATGCTGGTCCACCATGGTCCAGTCCAGATTGGAGATGTTCACGCCGGCATCGATGGTCTCGATGGTGGAAAACAGCCGTCCCACATAAGGGCCCAGGGCCCGCACGGTCACGTTTCGCTCACTTCCGTTCTCGTCCAGAAAGGAGATCTCCACACTTTCCCCACCGAGCCCGGCGGCATAGATGGGCAGGAAAAAGGCTTCGTTGGTTGCATCCGGATAATTCTGCAGATAGAGATCCACCTGCTCCAACCATTCTTCCACCGGTCTTCCGTTCCAGGCAGTGATAACGGAACCGTTCCGAAGGCCTGCCTGCACCAACTGCAGGCGATCCTCCTCTGCCGTCTCGCTCAGGTATTCCTCCAGATATTCGAAGGATTCCTCCGGCTCCATCAGGGTATAGGAGCCATCGCAGCCTTCCACATTGGCCGCCACGAAGCGACCATCCGACAACTGCAGGAGGGACAGACCGTAGTCCCGGCCGAAGAGTTCCGCGTAAGCCTTACCCATATCCTTTTCACGAGCAGCAGAAAATCCGACATGTCCGTCATAAAACTCCCGGGTAAACTGCATCCAGGTTTTGATGTTCAGGGTGGTGTCACGCTTGGCAGTTGCTTCCCGGAAGAGAGGACGGTACTTTTCATACAAAGCACCCCAATCGATCTCTTTTTCTTCGGTCAGCACATAGTGCTCCTTCATGACCGCAAATCCCTTTTCGAAATCCGCCGTATAGTCTGTGCTTCCGTAAGCCGGGCTGGCAATCACGTACAGGAGCGATACCGAGACGCAGACGATGGCGCATCCCGAGAGAATGGTCCGCGTCCTTTTCTCTTCCAGGATCAGTTCCGCCAAAAGGAGAGCTGCCGCCAGGTAGACGCCCAGGTAGCCCCAGCTCCAGCCCACAAATGCCCCACAGAGAGATGCCAGAAGCAAGGGCACCAGATAGACCAGTCGCCAAAGCCCGGATGCATATTTCGCAGAAATCTTCGGAAGAAAAAGTGTAAAGACCGCGGTAAGCAATATGATGATCGCAAGTGATTTATCCATATCGAACTCCTTCTCAATCCAGATCGTCTCTGCGGAAGAAGGCATATCCGGCCAGCAGATAGACCGCAGCCATTGCCAGAGAAACCAGGATGGTCCCCAGGATCAGTTCCGGTTCCGTGGTGCACACCTTGGCGGTGTATTCCACGACGCCGACTCCCGGGACCACATTGTAGAGGGAAAAACCGCCGAACTCCGACAGCTTCATCAGGTTGAAAATGCTGAGGGCATAGCCTGCCTTACCGGCCGCTTCGTTGACGAGAATGATTCCCAGGATCATAGACGCAAAGCTCAGGATCATGGTGATGCCGCGGTTCTTGGTCAGGAATGCAGCCATGGAAAAGAAGGCGGCGAAGCGCATAAAGGGAAAGAAAAAGAGGACAAGACGCAGGGCCGCATCGGAAAACCGGAAGGTATCTCCCCAACCGAAGACGGCAGTGGAGGCAACCACCGGCGCAAAAGTAAGAAGCAGCGCCGCCACGGGAGTGATCAGAACGCTCAGAATGCATCTTGAAAAGTAGATCTCCCGCCGAGAATGGCCTCCCATCAGCTCATAATTCAGATCCTTTTCATGGAAATCTCCGGCGCAAAGGAAAGAGACCATGATCCCGATCATCATGATCTGGAAGAGCCAGAGGACGCCGTTCGCGTCGACGACCATGGCAGACGCGGTTTGATCAGACTCAGAAGTAGCAGTGAGGAGGATACCCATCCCGCCCATGGCCAGCCTCATGCAGATCCAGATGCGCAGGATGGAGAAGCTTCGTCCCAGTTGATAGAGTTGTGAAGTAATGATCTTTCTCATGTATTTCTCCGTGTCTTGTATAGCGATGGCATCATAACCGGACAAATGCGACGAATGCTACGCTAATCTCTGTCCCGCTTTGCAAAATCCACATAGGCGATAATCAGGTAGAGGGTCCCGAAAAACAGAGAAGCTGCCACCGTACCGATCACAAGGCTTCGGGAGAGAGCAGTTTCGTAGACCGTGACCTTTTCACCGTCGATGACATAATCCCGGCAGTTGGTGAGGGTGTTCAGTTCCACCACATTATACATGCCGACAGTCCAGTTCAATGCGTGTTCATTCAGCCCCAGAGTTTCCTTAACCGTCTCGATGATGATGGTGACGAACTCCAGGATCAGGAAGCCAAAGCCAATCCCCTTCCCGGTGCTTCGCAGCAGGCTGGAAAGCATAATAATAAAGGCAGAAGTCCGAAGCAGAGGCAGGAAAGTGAGCAGGGCCCGAAGGGCTACATCCCTTGCGCTGACGCCCTGATACCAACCTCCAAGCAGGCCGAAATAAACCAGAGGAAGGAAGTAGAGAAGGCCGCAGACGATAGCTCCCCAGAAGAGACCAGAGATGGTCCGCGCAAAGAAGACACAGCTGCGTCCGTGGCCGGCCAACAGTTCATAGTTCAGGGTCCTGTCTCCGGCGTCGGATGCCACGGGGATGGCACTGAGGATCATGACTGCAAAGATCCAGAGGAAGAACAGTTCACCAAGGGTAGACAAGTAATACTCAGCCCCGTCCATCCGGGTGATGGCCTTCCCCATGAAAAGAGTGACTGCCACCAGAGGGGAGACGACCATTGCAAGGACCGCGATGATGACGGCAGAATTTCTATGAGTTGTATATTGTATGGACCGGATAATGTTATACATTTGCCTGCACCTTTTTCATGTAGTAATCTTCCAGGTTCACTTCGTTGCGCGCCAGGGTTGTTGGTATGACACCTCCGTCATAAAGTGCCTTGGAGATCCGGAGCATATCCTCCAGCCCTTCATAGACGCGGATGCTGCCATCCTCCAGGACTTCCAGGTTTTCCAGACCGCATGTGCCCGTCAGTATGGAGCTTGCCAACTCATTGTTGTTGGTATCGATGTGATAATACTCGCTGCACTCGGTGCTCAACTGCTCCGCGGTGAGTTCGTCCCGGATCTGCCCCTTGTTAATGAAGATGTAATCCGTACAGAGAAGGGACAGCTCACTGAGGATGTGGGAGGAGATAATCATGGTCACCTTCTCCTCCCTGTTCAGCTTCCGCAGCAGTTCCCGGATCTCCACGATGCCTTCCGGATCCAGGCCATTGATGGGCTCGTCCAGGACCATGAACTCCGGCTTGCCCAGCAGGGCGTTGGCGATGCCCAGTCGCTGCTTCATTCCCAGCGAGAATTTCCGGAATTCTTTCTTGCCCGTATCTGCCAGACCTACGATCTCCAGTACCTCGTCAATGCGATGCTTATCCGGAATGCCCTTTTGCAGGCGCTGTTTCTCCAGATTTTCCCGGGCGCTCATGGTGCCCTTGGCATATGGCGTCTCAATGATGAAGCTGGATCGGGTCCGAGCGTGACAAAGCCCCTTTTCACTGCTTTCACCGAAGAGTTCCAGGCAGCCGGATGTAGGGAAGACCAGCCCGCCCATAATCTTCATGATGGTGGATTTCCCGGCTCCGTTAGGGCCGATAAGGCCAACGATACTGCCCCTCCGCACCTGAAAGGATACATTATCCAGGGCCAGCTGGCGGCCGTACTGCTTGGTCATGTTTTTTACATTCACGATGATGTCTGACATGGTTTTACTCTTTCTCCCTTTGGGGCAAGCAAGTTACGCATTTTTCGTTTTACAAAGATGAGTATAAAGAGAATTCTTAAAGAAATCCTTAAGAAGAAATCTTTCTGGAAAAAAAGCGGAAAGAAGTGCAAAGAAAAGCGCTCAGGCGAACCTGAGCGCGAAGATGATCTCTCCTTCTACAATGGATGCAGTGATGGAGCCTTTTTGTTTTTCCATAAGAAGCTTTGCGATATAGAGGCCCAGGCCTGCACTGCCCTCCCGGCGGGCCTTGTCTGCCCTGTAACTGCGATCGAAGATGTGGTCGATATCGATCTCGTCCGTGTGGTCGATCCGGTTGCGGAAGGTGAGTTCTGAGGTGTCTGCGTTTAATGTGACGCGGAAGCTCTCCCTGGCGTATTTGCACAGATTTGTCAGGAGATTTGTGAGGACGCGAGCCAGAAGTTCTTCATTGGCCTGGACAAAAACGGATTTCTCCGGCAGCTCGATCTCGGGGGTCAGGCCCTTGTCCCGGATGAGGGTCTCATGGTCGATGATACACTGAGCGGTAAAAGCCGTCAGATCCAGAGGCTTCAGCGCCGGCTGGCTGGTGTCGCTCTCCAGCACAGACAGCTCAAAGAAAGCGTCCACCATGGATTTCAGGCTCTCCGACTTACGCCGGCTGACCTCCAGATATTGCCTGCCTTCCGGACTGAGGGGTTCATTCTCCAGCAACTGAAGGTTTCCTTTGACCACGGTAAGAGGAGTCCGCAGGTCATGTGCTATGTCAGCCACGGATTGCTCCAGCTGCTTTCTGGCCTCTTCCTCCCGGAGCTTCAGCTCCTGCTGATAGGAGAGATTCCGGTTCAGTTCCGCCACCATCCGGTTTATGGTCGGGTCATTCAGGATTGGCTGGAGCTGGCGATTGTAATCCTTGTCCCGGGTACGTGTCAGTTCGCCCGTGATGCCCCGGATATTTCGCTTCAGGATCGCCAACCGCAAAACAAGAGCAATACAGAAGATTCCCAGGAGTGCGACAATGAAAATAAGTGACAAAGTTGTCGGATTCATCTCATTCCCCCTCTGTCGCTTTCAAGCGGTAGCCGATTCCCCAGACTGTCTCGATGGGATCGTCCCCCATGGCTTTTTTCATCTTGCTGCGCAGATTGCTGATGTGGACATTGATGGTATTGTCTTCGGAATAGTAGACATCCTGCCAGACAGATTCGTAAAGATTGGCCTTGGTGAAGGTCTTTTTGGGGTTTTGAAGAAAGAGTCGCAGGAGCTGCAGCTCCTTGGAGGTCAACTTCAGATCCTGATCCTTGAAGACTGCCGTGCTACTCTGGGGATCCAGGGTCAGGCCGCCGTATGAGAGAACCTCGCCGGAACCTTCCAGTTCATGCCGCCTGCGGAGGACCACTTCGATCCGCACGAGAACTTCCTCAAGGTCGAAGGGCTTGATGATGTAGTCATCCGCTCCCATGCGCAGGACTTCCAACCGTGTGTCCAGTGCAGACTTTGCACTGATGACGATGACGGGTGTCTTGCTGCGCTCTGATCCGGTGTCGGCTTTCAGTTCCGCGATCAAAGTCTCTCCGGACTTGTAGGGCATCATCATATCCATCAGGATGATGTCGAAGAACTCTGCCAGCAGTACGGCGGATGCCTCCCGCCCATCTTCCGCCTCCGTGACGAGATACCCCTTGCTCTTCAAGAAGTTTGCTAAAAGTTTTCTGATCTCGCTGTCATCTTCAGCGATCAATACTCGATTTCCCATGGCTGCCCCATTCTCATCACTTGTTGCCGTTCCGCCTCTATTCTATCGTCTTTCCCACAATGCTGCAAATGATGTCCCGGCAACCGGAGGGCCAGCTTACCAGATGGTGATGTCGAAGGATTCCGTCCCCATGGTATATTTGATGGTTCCGCTGGAAGCCTTGCAATGCAGCGTTGACTCATCGATCGCGGTGCCGGCAGGGAAACGGATCTTAAACATATCCGGGCTGGGATGCTTCTTGGTCAGGGTCAAGCCGGTGATATCCAGTTGTCCGGACTCCGAAATATCCCAATCCAGTCTGCCGCCGGTGATGGCGATGGACCCGCTGATTTTCAGGCTGCCGCCCGGTTTGACCACGACACGCTGATAATCCTGGTTCGGAAGGGTCACAGATCCGATATCGATGACGACATCCGTCCATATCTCCGGCATCACGCCGACATCTGCACCCTGAAAATCATCCAGGTCGCCATTGATCAGGATCTCCTTCACCATCTCCGTTTCGAGCTCGTTCCGCTCTTCATAGGAGGTCTCAGGTCCGGAATAGCCGACGCTTGCATGGCGATCCCCCGCATTGACATAGGCGGTAAGTCGTCCTTCCATGGGCACCAGGTCGAGCCAGTCATTGGGATTCAGGCCTGCAGGGAAAACAACCTGGTCCGGATCGGTATCCTGAACCATGACAAACACGTAGTTTTTTCCGATCACATTTTGGATATCTCCGAAACAATCTTCGCTGACCACCAGCCCCTGAAGATCCACGGAAGATGCATTCATCAGGCAGAGCCCGACCCCTCCTTCGATCTTATCCGCAGGAACACTTCCCCAGGTTCCTTTTACCGTCACCGCATGGTTTTCGCAATCTATGGTCACTCGGTCGTAAGTATAGGCACTGACATCGATCACAATATCTGCGGAGAGTGTCACCCGCTCAGAATGTTTTTCGATCTCCGCGATCAACTCTGCCTCATTCGAAGCCGGCTTGGGTTCTTCCTCCCGTCTCCGCTCTTCTTCGGCTGCTCTCTCTGCTTCCACATTTTCCAGCTCTTTTTCCACGGCTCGTCTTTGCCGCTCAGCCTCGTTATTCACGGCGCTTTGTGCGACACCGTCCGCATAGGCATCCTGCCGTTCCAGAATGCTGTGGAGCTCCGCCTCCGAGAAGAATTTGTCCTTCACATTCTCGTAAATCTCGCGATAATCTTCGTAACTGTTCTGATCCCCCAGGATGGCCTCGAGTCTGGCGATCCGCTCGCCCTTCTCCCTCTCGATGGGTGCGATGTTGTTTTCATAGAAACAGGAAAAGGCATACTCGGGGCTCATCCCGTAATAGTATTCCTCATCGAAGGTATCCAGATAAGGACTTGCGCCGCAGTCAATGACCATGTCGTCCCCGCAGATGGTGCGGAATTCGTATCCTTCGTTATCTGCGAAGTAATAACCCAGTCCCAGATAAGCATCTCCTTCCGGAGGGGTATACGTGTCCCCCGCTTCCGTGGCTGCTCCATCTTCCCGGCGGACCGCACCTGTATCCTTGCCGCCATCAGAGAGCCCCGGTTTCCCGTCCCCACCGGCAGTCCCTTCGCAGGCTGTCAGCAGAAGTCCGGTCGTCAGAAACATCGTACACAAATAACAAACCTTTTTTCTCATCCGGCTTCTCCTTTCACAACAAAGATCCCCTGAGAAGTTGTCCCGGGGGATCTTTCATTTACTTTATAACAACCCGGTTTCTTCCGGCATTCTTGGCTTCGTAAAGCGCATCATCCACCCTGTGAAGGGTCTCGGAATAGTCACCGTCATAAGCCGTTACACCCACCGAGACGGTGAAGGGTACCGGCGTATCCGTTGCCGCTTCGATCTCTTTTCGGAAATCTTCCATTCTTCCGTACGCGCACTCTTTATCACAATTCCGGAAGATCAGTACGAATTCCTCACCGCCGTAGCGGATGGCGTAGTCGCCCTTCAGGGTCACATCCGAAAGCCTCTGGCCGATGTACAACAAGGCCAGATCCCCGGTGTAATGACCGTGTTCATCGTTGATCTTCTTGAAGTAATCGATATCCAACATGGCGACGGCGATCTTTTCGTTGGGATTCACATTCTTCAGGCTGTCCTGTGAAATGATGCTTTCCAGAACATGGCGGTTGTAAACCTGGGTCAGCGGATCCGTCATCATGGATTGTTCCAGTTTCTTCAGGACTTTGTAATGATCCAGATAATATGCCGTCATGATCAGGTGAACGGCGATGATGCCGAACATACAGGGGATTTCCAACGCAATGACAACATCCAGTTTGTTATAGTGGATAAAGAGATGGGAAATGAGGATCTCGATCAAAAAGGCCACACCGTTGAGATTTGTTGCAAGCGGGGATCCCACAAAACCGACCACCAGCCAGATCAGATTCTCAATGATGATGCCTTCCACCGCATGGCTCCGATCCTCTAGATGATAGGTGGTCCACATGGCTGCGATGACCATACTGTGCCCCACCACATAGTCCATGAGAACCGTGATCCGCCAGTCTTTGTACCGGTTCGTCACATAGAAGAAGATACCGATGGGAACCAGGACGGAAAGTCTCGGAAAGATGGTGGGGAACAGGCTTCCGTTGATCATATAGTCCGAAAACAGGAAGCAGATGGATGCAAAGGCCCCGGCCATCAGGCTGAGTTCCACCAGCCCCTGATAGTAATCACACTTGGACTGATAGAAATCGTGCCTGTCGCCCGGAGACAGGATCCGCAGATCATGATATAAATCTCGAATTAATTTTGTGCTCTCAATGATCCTCATTGTGATACCCCCTACTTCTCATGCTAGCACAAATGAATAAAAAAACAAAGAATGCAGAATCCAGGCGATTTTGCATACATTATCCATACATTTTTGTGATACATTCATAGTGGGACACGAAAAACGAAGGGTTTCCGGGTTCATGAGCCGGTAGCGACGGCTACCGACAGGCTCAAAGGAGACAACCATGGTTGAGATTTTGCTGATCGAAGACGATCCGGATATTGCAGACAACCTGCAGGAATATCTGCAAAATGCAGGGCATGGCAATTGGCGGGTCCATATTTCCGATAACGGTGCGGACGGAATGGATCTGGCGGGGGAGATGGCATACTCTGTGATCCTGCTGGACATCGGGCTGCCGGAGCGGGATGGATTCGAAGTGTGCCGGAGCCTGCGCCGGCGGGGCATTCAGACCCCAGTAATCTTTATCACAGCACGTTTTTCCGAAGAGGATGTCCTTCGGGGATACGAATGCGGTGGTGATGATTACCTCATCAAGCCTTTTTCCATGGCGCGGATGGGCCTGCGGATCGAGGCGAAGGCGACGCAAGAGAAGGTAACTTTCGAGATCCGATAAGTTTGAAGCCAAAAAGCACTTTTTCACGGATTGGCAACCTGTCCCTACGGGAAGACTAGTTGCCAAAAACTTCAAACTCTTCAAAATGGCTACAATCCCACCCGGAAAGGCCCCAAAATACAGGAATTCAAGAAAAAAGAGTTGCCATAGCCCCGAAAATCGAGGAAATGACAACTCTTTGTTCGTCATGGTGTTACAGCGCGTCTCGTGAGGATGCCTTTCAGCGCGAGACCTGATCCATCAAACCTTACACCGCCGGGCCACCCATCGTGGTCGTGGGTTTCTGGATGACCTTGTCGGGTGCCTGCTTAACGGGCGCCTTAGGATTGTTCTTTTTGGCAGCGGCTTCCTTCCCCTTGGTGCGGTAGGTGTTGACGTAGACCTCGGTGGTGGTCTTGCTGTCGGCCATCATGATCAGCTTTTCCTTCATCTTCGTGTCTTTGGTGAGCATGTCGATGAGGGCAAATTTCATCTGGGGATCAGCCTGCACCTTCGCTACATTCTTAGCAAATTCAGGCTCTTCCATCTGATGCTGATAGTGGGTCAGGTTCTTCTCGATCTTGGCGTACTCAGCCAGCTTGTCTTCTGCGGAAAGCTGGGGATCCACCTGGCTCAGCTTCTGAGCGCTGTCCGCTGCCGCCTGGTCCAAAGTGGAAGTCACAATGATGCCGGACAGGAAGGGAGTTGCACCCGAAAGGGAAGCAGTCCGCAGGCTCTCGCGGAGCTGCTGCTGCTTGCTTTCCAGGGCTTCGCGGAAGTCGCTGATGGACTTGGTCAGAGCATCACGCTTCTCGGCGACGGGATCGGGCTGGGGTTCTTCCTGCCGGTTCCCGTACATTGCCTCGAATGCTTCCTCATCCAGAGCATCCTCGAACTCATCCTCGTCTTCTTCGTACTGGCCGCCTTCGTTAATGGTATTGGCGGTATTCTCCAGGACCTGATCCAATTCGGGTTCCGTCGTCACGGGAGCCGTCAGAGTCTCGTTCACGGGCTCGAAGGTCTCGGGCTCCTGGTTACCCATGGTGGGTTCTTCAGGCACTTCGCTGAAGAGGATCTTCTCGTTGGTCTCGGGGTCGACGAAGACCTGGGTCTCCGGTGCGCCCTGGTTCAGCGCCTTCTGCTGCTCGATCTCCTTTGCCACTTCGGGAGCGATCTGATTCAGTACTTCGGGATCGGGGATCCGCTTCTCGACTGCTTCCAGTCCGCCGTCTTCCTTCACCATCTCCACCAGGTTTCTGTCGATCTCTTTCGCTTCTTCCTCGGACATCTGTGAAAGCTCTTCCTCAGGATTTTCCTCGATGGGATCATCGTTACCGATCATCCAGTTGAAACCGGCGGAGATCAAACCTGCACCGTAGGACATGGTGCCACCGATATAACCGAGGCCGGTCTGAACTGCGTTCAGGGTAGTGGTGCCGATGGTCTTTGCAGTATCCGTCACAACTTCTGTCACGGTAGATACGGTATCCGCTACAGTCTGGGCCGTATTGCTCACCACTTCGCCCAGCTTCTGGGCACCGGTAAGTGCCAGGTTTCCGATCTTGATGCCGGCGTCGATGGTGGCATCCGCTGCGGTCTTCAGGGTGTTCAGGCCGGTTTCCACAGCAACGTCCACGGCCTTTCCGATGATCTTCTGGCCGCTCTCGGAGGTGACCACATTGTAGACGGTCTGTACGGTATTGACTACCGTGTTAACCGCCGATTTCGCGGTCTCCAAAGTAGCGTTGGCCACATCGACCACCATATCCTTGGCTTTCTCCAGGGTACTCTTCTGAGGGAATTCCTTACGATACTCGCGGGATTCCATCTGACGGGTGATCTGGGCGTCCGTCTCGAAGGGGTAATTCAGACTGAAGAGATCATCCAGCTTTACATCCGGCTTGGGATCACGACTTGCCACATATTCGCGGATCTGGTCCTTCATGGTTTCCTTCAGAGCCATGGTCCGCTTGTAGCTGCGATTGAAGAAAGGGATGTTCCGTGCGAAAAATCCGGTCTTTGCGCAGCGGGCTTCCAGCTCTCGAACATCGGAGATGGCCTTCATCAGGACGTCGGGCTCGTAAGTCTTCGATGCAGCGATGGCATTCCTCAGATTGGTGTTCACCTTCCTGGCGATGTCTTCCGAATTTGAGGTTGCAAAATGATTCTTCGCCCACTTGATACGGTCACGGACTTTCTTCTCGTTGATCAGCGGAGGCTGAGATTCGAACTTCTTCTTAAAGTCCGCATATTTCTTGGGCCCCAGAAGGTTCTTCAGGGACTCGTCATTCATGATGTTCTTCTTGCTGGCGCAGAAGAGAGGCATCTCCAGGAGGCCTGTCTTCTCTGCCAGAGTGTTGGAGTAATCCTGGTACATGTAGGCCAGCATTCGGGTGGAAATATCCAGCTTATACTCCAGGGCGGCCATGTTGTTGAGATCCTGCTTGCCGTACCGCTCCAGGATGGTCATATGGACCTTTTCCAGTTCCCGCTCGAAGCTGGTACGCAGGATGTGGGGAATGATCTCCTCACGCCAGTTCTTGTCATAGAACTGATCCTTGTCTTCCCAGTTCCGGATATCGTCCGCAATGCCCTTCAGGACTGCATCGCTGTCAAAGTCAAAGCCGAACTCGTTGTAAAAATCGTTCCGCTTGGACTCGCTGAATTTGTAGGTCTCAAAAGCTTCCCTTGCCACGGCGTCGCCGGTGACAAAGAAGGGGCCATTGGGGTCGCCGAAGGATTTCACATAATTGGCTACGGTGTCCGCATACCGTCCGATGACGGTGCCCTTTGCACGACCTGCGATGGAACGCTTGTTAAAGCTCATTCCCGCCAGGGTCATGGGATCGTAAGCGGCCTTAGCCATGCGCTTCATGGTAGCCTGAGCCGCCTTGCCGGCATAGTCGTATCCTGTGCTGGCCACATATTGATACAGGCCGTTGGTCATGGAGGAAAAGAAGCCTCTCTCCACCCTGGGCGTATAACCAAACATCTTCTGCTGCCACTTGGGCAGGCTCTCGATCACTTCTTTCTTATGGGCGTCCTGGGTGACGTCCAGATCCCACTCGGACATATCCATGGAATCATCCAGGGTGTCTGGGGTCTCGGGAGTATCGGTGGTAGTCTCGGTGGGCTGAGACTCGGTAGACGTCTTGGGAGTCATTCCCACATTCCGATCCGTGTCGAAAAGGTCGTCCTCTACCTCTGCCATGGTCTGGCCGAGAACTTCGGCTTCCTTTTCTCTCAGCTCGGCTTCCGCCTTCTTCCGGGCCTCTTCCGCCTTGGCTTTCTCTTCGGCCTCCTTAGCCTTGGCCTGCTTCAGCTCCGCCTCATTCTGCTTAATGCCCAGCTCCGTCATCTTCCGGGTCTGCAGAGGACCCATGTTGGACTTGTAGGGCGTTCCCTTGATGCGGGCCTTGGTGAAGGACGCCAGTTCTTTTTCGGAGAGGGCGGGCACTGCCGTATCCATCTCCTTCAGGAGCTTAGCGCGTTCCTCCATGGGGATCGAAGTGTCCTTCTGGACATCTTCCCGTTCTCTGGCCTGGCGCTCGGGATTGGGCAGGAAATTAATGGGCGCACCCAGAAACTCCGTATTGTTGGCCAGATCCAGGGAGTAGTTGTGGAACATTTCCTCCAGCTCTCTGGTGGCCGACTCCAGAGCCGCATTCATCTCAGGGCTGTTGGGGGTTCCGGGATACTGAGCGACGATGCCGCTCTGAACCGTTGCCAGCACATCCTTGAACTGCTCCTTGAGAAGGTGAGGCACGATCTTATCACGCCACATGGGCTCACGGAAGTAACTCTTCCACTCCCACTTGGAGACCAGGTTGGAGATACCGTCGCCGATGTAGCCCACCTGCTCGGGAGAAGGAGAAACACCATACTTCTTGTAGAAATTCGTCAGATCAAAGGCTGCAGACCGCTCGGGCTGGTCCATGACCAGCTTGCTCATCTTCTCGCCGTTGACACCGTGGATCTGGTAGTCCAGCATATTGTCCACGATGGTGGAAACCGTCTTGTCCAGACCTCCGGTAACACTGTTGGCCGCAGAAAGTCCTGCCTTCATGCCGACAGAGCCGAAGGTCATGGGATTGAAATTCTTCCCGTAGAACACCATGTTCTTGGTGGAATTCTTGATGAGGTTGGAGAAGGTGGTCTTGGTGTACTCACCCACCTGCTTTACCGCATAACTCTTAGCCTCCGTCAGGATGGTTCCTGTGAGGGTATTTGCGAAATTCTGTCTTTCTTCGACTCCGGCCTTTTTCAACGCCCATTTGTGTTTCGGCATATCGGACCTCCTTGCTTGGAAGGGGATTATCAAACAGCGATCACTCGAGTATCAACATAGCTTCTTAACCTTAATACCCACAAAATCAAGAAATCGTTGCAAGGACGAAATACAAAACCAGTAAATGCAGGGGATAGAACACGTAGAAAAACCATTTGTGGAAGGGATGCCTGCTGCCCGGCTCCCCGTTGTAGCACCACAAAAACAGCGGAAGCACCAGAAAAACGCCCCACTGGAAGAGTTCTTCAAAAGGATCGCCGACGGCGATGGCCATCACCGTGGTAAGCGCCGCCTCCACAAAAGCAATGATGGAAAAGGCCATCCACTTTCTCTTTGGATCATCGCAGCGAAGATAGAGGAACAGAGGCCAGAGCACATCAAAGATGGGCCAGTCTCCGAAAAAGGACAGGATACAGAGCCCGATGGTAATGAGCACCTTTACTGCCTTTGGCAAACTCGTCCGATCCCAGACACAGATGGCCACCAGGCCCAGGAATAAGGTATAGATCACGCCGAACTGCAGGGTGGGCCAGTGTCCGGATTCATACAGACTGTAAGGCACCCAGGAGATCAGGGCGAAGATCGCCATCCGGGTCATATATTTCTTCAGATTTCGGGTATACTGATACCCTTCTGCCACCATGATGGCCATGATGGGGCCCGTCAGGCGGCCGAAAAAGTGCATGATCTGCCCCGCTGCGGTGGACGTGGGAAAGAATTTCCAGGCGATGTGGTCGATCACCATGGCTATGATGGCGATGTATTTGATCTGATTGCGATTAAGAGACAATCTCATGGGGTTCCGTACCTTCCTCACCTCTGTACAATTCCGAAAGCTTGATCCGGTTCGCACACTCGGTCTTCTTCAGGATATTCTTCACGTGAAATTTCACGGTGTTTACGGAAATATAGAGGCGCTCGGAAATCTCCGGATTGGCAACGCCTTCCAGCATAAGAGCAAGCACTTCCCGCTCGCGGCCCGAGAAGCCGTAGTGCTCCGCGAAACCATCAAAGTCAGGCTCATTTTTCTCTTCCTCTTCTGATTCCGGCTCCTCTTCCATGGCGTCCAGGATGTCCGTGGGGTGGAAACCGTAGCGAGCCACATAAGACAGGGTCCGCCGCCGGATCAGCAGAATCACTGCCGCAGCACCGACTCCACTGAACACCAGCATGTTTACAAGGGCAGGCTTATCCATGATGGCCACCAGGATCTCACTCAGCGCTTCCCCCACACGGCCCAGGAAGAATCCTCCCGCAGCGTACCAGAGAAAGGCCGAGCCGGGATCTGAAATATCCAGCGTATACAGGGTTCGGATGATGGCAAAGAGGGCGCTGATCACATAGAAGCAATGGACGCCGATGAGAAGGTTCAGCAGAACGCCAAAGAAGATCAGCAAAGGTCCGTTGTTGATGGCAATGCTGAGCAGGGTCAGCAGGAACTCCGCCCACAGAATAATGATGGGCAGCACCGGCTGTGCCAGATGCTCCAAAGTGAGCCGCCGGATCCTCAGGATGCAGGTCAGAACGCCGATGGCCTGGAGGAAATGGGCTACAATCCTTCCGATGACATGGACGGTTTCTGCCGGGAAGCAATCCCCCAGACAGTAGTTCCAACTGATGTACTCGGTTTCAAACACCAAAAAAGAGAGCCCGATGAACAAGCCGGTCAGCACTGCTCCCCGGCTTCTACTCTTCAGCTCTCCGCTTACTACCCTTGTCTTCATATTGTTCCCCTCATGAAACAGCCCGGAAACGATTTCCCTCGGCTGTCTTGGGTACTATTCTAACCTCTCCTCTTCCATTTTTCAAGAAAAGTCAGATTTCATCAGCCTACCCACCCCATTTTCCGATAAATCTCCACCCCAGGAAAAGGCGAAACTACCCCACCGGGCTGTTCTTGCCGACGAGCTTTGGGTTTATAGTAGATGTTACCACTACCCCCGGCACACCCACCGGGAAAGCGAACGGATTATCAGAAAGAAGAGGTGCATCAGATGAAACTAGCGAATTGGCTTAAAGCACGTCTCAGCTTCCTCACCGCGACAATTTTGATCCTGACAACCGTGTTTGGTGCAGATTCTCTGATCACAGCCCAGGCGGCGGTCTCCCTGCCGGATTCCGGCACCAGCAATCATTGGGGAGTCAAATCGGATGGTACGATCGAGGCATATGACAGCTCGGAAAGCTATGTTTTTCACTTCTCCGGTGCTACTACGTCAGCAGAGAACATCGATGTGGATCCAGATAATAATTTTGTCACGATTGAGGATCTGGTCACCAATGAAATGTACATCCAGACAAACGGAGATTCCTGGACATATGTTTTTGCAGGTACAAGCACTATAAACACGGTGGACTCTGACAGTTCCTACAACAACCTGACGATCGCAGTCAACGATGAGCAATCCACCTTAACCGTAGCCAATTTGCAAGCTTCGTGCTGGACAGCATCAAACACGGTGTTGGGCTGGGATGGCAATAACTCCATATTCTACTATGACAACAGTAGTTCCGGTGGAACGAACATGACGGGGAACGGGTCCGGTACATATACCCAACTGCCGGCTCTTGGAACTTTCGACTATGCATGGATGATCCTGGATGATGGTTCGCTTATGGTATACGACTCTTCCGCGGCAAATGCTGTCATGGTCATCAGTGATGATGAGACCACAATGACCAGCATCACTACGGATGCGACCACCCATACCGTCATATTCGAGAATCTACACGCTGTGTCTCTCAACTCGGGATCTTCAGAATGGTCCGTGATTTTTAAAGGATCAAACGTGGTAGAGCATATCTCTTTCTATGATATGACCGAAAGTAGCACGATCACTGTTCTGACAGGCTCAACGCTTACCGTTGATGCCGTCGCAGGCTTTTTAGAGCCTGCTTGCGGTGCAAATACTGTTACAGACCCCTCGACTCTCACCAACATCGCAGATGATAGTATCATGTTCGACTTTCTTAGCGGCCCGGTAGTATTCTCCTACTCAGCTCCTGCCGGCGGTGGAGGCGATGATTCCCAGGGTGGTTCCGGCTCCGATGATGATTCCGTCTCTGGCGGTGACTCCGGTTCCCAGGGTGGTACCCAAGGCGGGTCCGGTACCCAGGGTGGCTCCGGTACTCAAGGTGGTTCCCAGTCCCAGGGTGGCTCTGAGTCCCAGGGTGGTTCCGGTTCTCAAGGTGGCTCCGGTACCCAGGGTGGATCCGGTACTCGAGGCGGCGCTGAATCCCAGGGCGGCTCGGAATCCCAGGGCGGTTCTGATTCCCAGGGCGGTTCTGATTCCCAGGGCGGTTCCGGCTCCGAAGGAGGTTCCGGTTCCGATGGCGGTTCGGACTCTGATTCCGGCGATCCCGGCCACTGGAACGATATGGAACTCCTGGAGGAACAGCTGAGGGCTCTAAAGGATGTCACCACTCCCACAACTGTTACCTTCAAGGGCAGTAGCGCTCTTTCCCGGGGCGTGATGGAGGCCATCCTGGCCAACCCCAACATTACCCTGGAATACCAGCTCTCCTATGATGGCGAGGAATACGACTTCTTCATCAACTATGAGACCCTGTCCCAGATCTACGATGAGAAGATCCCCTGGTTCGGTCCTCTCTGGCTGATCAAGTACTACACAGATCCCAGCCTCCTGGTCAATGGCGGCGGCACCTACGTGGTCAGGAAAGGTGACACCCTCAGCAGGATTGCCAGAAGATACCACACCACAGTGAGAGCTCTCATGAAAAAGAATCCCAGGATCAAGAATAAGAATCTCATCCGGATCGGCTGGGTTCTGAATCTGTAATAAACAGATCACTAAAAAACCCGTCGAACAGGCGGATCAAACCTGTTCAACCAAAAAGGACGCGGTACCAATTGGGTACCCCGTCCTTTTCTTTATTGGTTCAGTCGTTCATCATTTTCCGCGGAACTTGTAGATTCCGAAAGCTGCTGCGCCGAAGGCTGCCAGGCCTGCTGCCACGATCAGGATGATCGCTACGGGCACGGTGGGTTCAGCGGGCTGCCGGGTCAGTTCTGCCTCTCCGGTTACTTCGCCGGATCTGGGAACTTCCTCGTTTTGGATCTCGGATACGGGCTTCTCCTCCTCAACTGCTTCCTGTGCGGGAGCTTCTGCCACTGCAGTCTCCTCCACAGTCGCACTCAGAGCGGGAGCTTCCTCCTCCAACGTAACCGCTTCGGGAGCTTCCTCTGCAGGTGCGGTCGCCGTGGTGGTGGAAGGTCTTCTGGTGGGAGCCTGCACCACAGGACTTGCGGGAGGCGTCAGGGTCTCTGCCGCATTGTCTGCGGGAGCGGGCTGCTGAGTTACAGGCTGCTCCGCTGCGGGTGCCGCTGCCTCAGGCTGCTGGGTTGCTGGTGCTTCCTCTGCAGGCTGCTCTTCGACAGGTGCTTCTGCCTCGGGCTGCTGGGTTTCAGGTGCTTCCTCTGCAGGCTGCTCTTCGACAGGTGCTTCTGCCTCGGGCTGCTGGGCTGCAGGTGCTTCCTCTGCAGGCTGCTCTTCGACAGGTGCTTCTGCCTCGGGCTGCTGAGTTGCGGGCTCTTCCTCTGCCGGACTTGAGCCGGGCTGAGGAGTGGGAGGCGTTGCAGGAGTTTCCTCGGCGTTCACGTCGGAGAAACGGTCTTCGTCCACTTCCTCATTGTCCAGGTTGCCTGCATCTTCTGCAGTCGCCTTCACCAGATCGATGGTTGCGTTCTTAAAGATGAATGCCATGTCACCCACAGCTCCGCTACCACCGAAGCCATAGTTCAGATGCACATTGGAGATGGTCGTATCTGCAGTAAAGACATCTTCATAGTGATTGAATCCATCTGCGTCCGCAGCTGCGCTGTCATAGGTCACGGCGATGGGCGCGGCACTGTAGGCATGCCAGCCGCCGCCGTTCTCCTGTACGATGTACTGGAAGATGTTGTTGGTAGTGCCGGTCAGCTTGTAATCAAAGGACAGTTTGTAACGATTGCCTGCCACCAGCTCGAAATCAGCGGATGCCAGCTGAGGAGAATACCAGGTACCTCCGCTGGTGATGCCTGCCATAGTGATGACACCGTTGTCATTTGTGGTGGGAAGTTCTCCGCCGCCACCATTGTCTCCGCGATAAGCGCCGCCTGCGGTCAGGGGGTGCTCATTGGCCCCTGCTGCCTGGTTGTTTCCAAGCATGAAAACATTGTCCAGCTGAACGCTTGCGCCCTTACCGAAGATCAGAACAAGAGCTGCCTCTGCAGCGTCATCCTCCGTGGAGAACTGCAGGGTGTAGTGTCTGACGCCATCGTTTGCAGAGTAATTTGCAGTTGCTACGCCCAGTTCTTCCTTCAGAACCGTCTTGCCATCCACATTCTCGGTGCTGTAGACCGCCGCCTTGACCACGGTATCTGCTTCGCTGTAAAGGTCGAACTCTACGGTGAAGGTGTCTGCAACGAGGCTGAGACCGGGCTGATAGATCACGGGAGAGGTCTCTGCTCCTGCGGTGATCTGTGCTCTGCGCTCATAGTACTTGCGGATGCCTGCAGCCACGTCCACAACGGACTTGTCGCTGCCGGTGAGTGCTGCGGTGGTGCTTCTGGGAACGTTCACTACCGTATTGTTTCCCTGTGCCCAGTAGCCAAGCTTGTTGTTACCCTGATCGAAGGAACCGTTGTAGATCAGGTTGCCGTTTGCCATGGGAGTTCTTCCGGACTCGGACTCACCGAGAACCGCGGGATCCACGATCTCCACCTTTACGTTGGAGATATAGACATTACCAGTGCTCCGTGCGCCCAGGTTGAACTCGATACGGCAATTGTCGAAATCCTCTTCCTGCTGGAAGGTGTAGGAATAGTGCTGAGGGGTTGCAGTCAGATTAAATGCCTGCACACCGTAGGTGCTCCAGCCGGCATACTCTTTGGAATCACAGTTGACGGACTTGCCCACGAGGCCTCCATCTGCGTATGCATCATAGGAAACCTTATAGACATAACCGTCCTTTGCGTCGTAGTGACCGATCAGCTGCACGGAATAATCCTGACTACCCTGACTGAGCACGGACACTTTGTGCCATACTTTTCCGTTCGCATCGGTGTAAACTTCTGCGCTTGCGTTTGCATCACTCTGGGTGGAGAGATACCACTTTCCGCTGCCCTGGGCTGCGGCATCATCGTGACCGCCGGTGGTTGCCACAAGATTGTCTGCCGCGATGGCTGCGATCTGGTTTACGCCTGCATAGTCAGCCCAGTTGCCGGAAGTGCCTTCCCCTGCCTGTCTGACCACGGAATCTGCATAGCCGGCAGTCTTCTGGAAGACTCTGACATAGTCCACATACATGTTGATGGAACCATCGAAGTTTGCCTTATTGGCTCCGCCGCCGAACTGACCGCTGTCCACTGCCAGGTTCAGGATCATGTAGAAAGGCATATCAAAGGGAGCATCAAAGGCCAGAGAATCGGAAGCTCCGGAAATGGTGGACTCCCAATTGCTCAGGGTGTTGATGGGCTCGCCGTCATAATACCAGGTGATCACACCGGGCTGCCAGTCGATGGCATAGGTGTGGAAGTAGGTGAAATCACTGTTCAGATCCACATATCCGCTTCCCTTGTATACATGAGACGGAGTGCCCCAGTGCAGAGTTCCGCAGGCAATGTTCTTTTTGCCGCTGCTGAAGGCGCCACAGGTTTCCAGGATGTCGATCTCTCCGGATACAGGCCATCCGCCATAGACTGCGGTGCTCTGAGGGAGCATCCAGAAAGCGGGCCATGCGCCTGCGGTTGCGGGCACGGAAATTCTTGCCTCGATATAACCGTAAGTGGTGTTGAAGAGCTCACCGTCGGGTCTGGTGGAACGGATTCTTGCGGAGGTGTAGTTCTTTGCGCCCTCGCCCGCATAGACATAGCCGTTCTCACGGTTCGCAGTGATGCGCAGCAGGCCGTCTGCCTGGCCATCTCCGTTGAGATCCTCGTTGACTGCAAGATTCTCGGGACGGTCGGTGTAGCACTGAAGCTCATTGTTGCCCCAGCCGTAATTACCGCAATCGGTGGTGCCGTCGCCCAGCTGATAAGCCCAGTTGTCCAGG
>JAEEGL012457516.1_pt1 | contig 22960 bp, 16 predicted proteins | sample 9134231 | NCBI WGS metagenome assembly JAEEGL01 (sample SAMN16246548, study PRJNA631951) | gut metagenome | biome: gut microbiome; feature: rumen; material: fiber-attached | host: Bos | place: Iran: Karaj | collected 2018-10 | reverse complement strand
GTCAATTCCATCGGCGTGGAGGACTATCTCCTCAGCGTGATTTCTTCCGAAATGAAGGCGACCGCATCTCCGGAGTTTCTCAAGGCCCACGCGATCATCTCCCGCTCCTGGGTGATGGCGCAGATCGCCCACCGGCAGGTGCACCAGGAAGTGGAAGTTCCGTTCCGGTTCGACAATGTCCCCGCACTGGTGACCTGGCTGGATACGAACCATTCTTCCTCCCCGGACCATCCTTCCGGTGAAATCATCCGCTGGTTCGACCACGACGACCACCGCCGGTTCGATGTCTGTGCCGACGACCACTGCCAACGCTACCAGGGCCTTACCCTGGCGGTGGGTGCCAAGGTCCGGGAAGCCATTGACGCAACCTGGGGCCTGGTGCTCAAAAGCGGTGGCGAGCTGGTGGACGCCCGCTTCTACAAGTGCTGCGGCGGCCGGACCGAGCGCTTTTCCACGGCCTGGGCCGACCAGGATTATCCCTATCTGACGGTCCATGACGATCCCTGGTGCGATACCCACGACAAGGACATCCTCAGCCAGGTCCTCAATGACTATGACCTCGAGACGGAGGACTTCCACGACTGGACGGTCCGCTACGGCCGGGCCGAACTGTCAGCGCTGATCAGCCGGAAATCCGGTGTGGACATCGGTGACCTGACGGCGCTGGAACCCTTGGAAAGGGGTGGCTCAGGCCGGATCAAACTCCTCCGGATCGTCGGCACCAAAGCGACGTTGACCGTTGGCAAAGAACTGTTGATCAGGCGGTTCCTCTCCGAAAGCCATTTGTACAGTTCCTGGTTCGACGTGGAAATGACGGCCGATGAGGTCATCCTCCGCGGCCATGGCTGGGGCCATGGCGTCGGCCTTTGCCAGATCGGTGCCGCCGTGATGGCCGCCCACGGAAAGACCTTCGAAGAAATCCTGTCCTTTTACTATCCCGGCACTACCCTCGAACGATGAAAGCAAGAAATCCCTGGCTCTGGGTTCCCACCCTGTATTTCGCGGAAGGCCTTCCGTATTTTATCGTGAACACGATCTCCGTCGTGATCCTCAAGGACCTCGGCATGGATAATGCCCGGTTGGCCCTGCTCACCAGCCTTATCGGCCTTCCCTGGCTTGTCAAGCCGCTTTGGAGTCCCTTCGTGGACATCTTCAAGAGCAAGCGCTGGTGGATCGTGACGATGCAGCTGCTGATGGCGGTTTCCGTCGGCATCCTGGCATCGACCCTTCCTGCCTCTTCCACCTTCACGTGGATGCTCATCCTGTTTGTCATCACGGGATTTGCATCCGCTTCCCATGACATCGCGGCGGACGGCTATTATATGCTGGCGCTCGACGAGGGACGGCAATCGGCTTTCGTGGGCATCCGGAACACTTTCTACCGGATTGCGATGGTGTTCGGACAAGGGGTGCTCATCGTGTTTGCCGGCGCACTGGAAAAGCAGACCGGGGACGTGTCCAAGGCCTGGTCCTGGACGCTTCTGGCCACAGCTGCCATCCTGGCTGTCGTAACGGCCTATCACGCCTTCGTCCTGCCACGCCCCACGGAGGACCGGACGGCCGGACGGAAAACCGCCGGCGAAATCTTTTCGGAGTTCGGCGAGGCGTTCCGGAGTTTCTTTACGAAGCCCGGTATCGGCCTTCTCATCGCTTTCCTCCTTCTATACCGCCTTCCTGAGGCGCTTTCCGTCAAGCTCTTATATCCCTTCTTCAGCGATGGCATCGCGGAAGGGGGCCTGGGTTTGGATAAGGCTGCCTACGGGATGGTGTACGGTACCGCCGGGGTGATTGCGCTGCTCGTGGGCGGGATCCTGGGCGGATGGCACATTTCCCGCCGGGGCCTCCGCAGCTGTCTTTTCCCGATGGCCCTCAGCCTGGCCCTGCCTTGCGCCGTCTATCTGTTCCTGGCCATCGTCCAGCCATCTTCCGTTTGGACGGTCGGCGCCTGCGTGGTATTCGACCAGTTCGGCTATGGCTACGGTTTCACCGCCTACACGGTCTATATGATGTTCTTCGCCGACGGTCCGCTCAAGACCTCGCACTATGCCATCTGCACCGGCTTCATGGCCCTGTCCATGCTGCTTCCGGGAGCCGTGGCGGGCTATCTGCAGAGTGGATTGGGCTATGTGGGTTTCTATGTCTTGGTGATGGCTTGCTGCCTGGCCACGGTGGCTGTCACCCTGTATGCCCGCCGCCGTATACCGGCTGATTATGGACGCACTAAAACAAACAGTCATGAATAAAGTCCTTTTCCTTTTTTCCTTTCTTGCCTGCTTGGGCTGTTCGCACTCGGCTTCCAGCCAGTCCCAGCCCCAAACCCAGTCTTCATCTCCGGCTGAGTCTCCTTATCAGCCGGTCGTATATACCGGCATCGACATGCTGGAACGCTACAACTTCGAAGACCTTAAGGGCAAGCGTGTGGGTCTGGTGACGAATCCCTCCGGGGTGGACCGGAATCTCCGTTCCACCATCGACGTCCTTTTTGACGCTCCCGAGGTGAATCTCGTCGCCCTCTACGGGCCGGAACATGGGGTGCGCGGAGACGCCTATGCCGGTGACCATGTCTCCAACGGAAAGGATCCCAAAACCGGCCTCCCTGTCTATTCCCTCTATGGCTCCACCCGGAAGCCCACGCCGGAGATGCTGAAGGGGGTCGATGTCATGGTCTATGATATTCAGGATGTAGGAACACGCTCATACACATTTATTTCCACCTTGGGCCTCGTCATGCGGGCCTGCGCCGAGCAGCATATCGAAGTGATGGTCCTGGACCGGCCCAATCCCCTTGGTGGCGAGAAGGTCGAAGGTTGCCTGGTGGAGCCCGGTTTCCATTCTTTCGTCAGCATGTTCCGCATCCCCTATATCTATGGGCTTACCGTAGGTGAACTGGCCGGCCTCCTCAATGAAGAGGGGCTGAACTGCGGACAGAGCGGGGATGAGAAGCCGCTCAAGTGCCGGCTGACGGTCATCCCGATGAGCGGGTGGGAGCGCTGGATGCTGTACAAGGATACCGGTCTGCCCTGGATCCTTCCCTCGCCGAACATCCCTTCGGACGTGTCGGCCATCGGATATCCCTCCGCGGGTATCGCCGGCGAATTCGGCTATCTGAGCATCGGCGTCGGCTACACGATTCCTTTCCAGGTCTTCGCTGCTCCCTGGATCGATGCGGACAAGCTCAAGCAAAAGCTTGACAGTTACCGGATTCCGGGTACGGCGTTCCGCACCATCCATTTCAAACCGATGGCTGGAACGGCTCCCCAGATGCAGCACGGCGTCCAGTTTTTCTATACCGACTATGCCTCCGCGACCCTTACGCTGACGCAGTTTTACGTGATCCAGGCCATCCAGGAACTGTATCCGGACCACAATCCGTACAAAACTTTCAAGAAAACGCGGATGATGGATATCGTTTGTGGCACGGATTATGTGAGAAGGGAGTTCGGGAAGCAATTGAAAGTCCAGGATATCCAATCCTACTGGATGAAAGATGCCGAAGCTTTCAAGGACCTTTCCCGGAATTATTACTTATATCGCTAACTTTTAAAACGAAAAAGCCATGAGAAGGATGATCAACAATCTAGCCGCCCTCTTCATCGCGATGACGATGATTGCGGCTCCTGAGGCCCTCGCCCAGGCCCGTCGTTCCGGCGGATCCTCCACCACCTCCCGGTCGTCCTCTTCACAGACTACGACTCGTGGATCTTCTTCCAGCCGTTCCACCGGCTCCGTTGCCACCGGCCGCGGATCCTCCGGAACTTCCTATACCCGTTCGGCCAGCGCTGCACCCAGCCGTTCTGCCGTAGTGCAGAATGACCGCACCCGCTCCACGGGCACGACCACGCGTTCCACGGGTTCTTCCACCCAGCGCGGCACCGGCAGCACCGGAAGCGCCACCAGAAGCACGGGCTCCAGCTCCACTTCCCGCGGTTCTTCCTCCGCTACGACGAGCCGTTCCACCGGTTCCTCCACCACCCGCTCCGCGGGTACCGTGGACCAGAACACCCGGACCACCCGTTCCACCGGCAGCGGTACTACCACCCAGCGCAGCACCGGAAGTACGACTTCCCGCAGCTCCGCGACTACGGGCCGTTCCACCGGTTCCTCCACTACCCGTTCTGCGGGCACCGTGGACCAGAACACCCGGACCAGCCGCTCCACCGGCAGCAGCACCGCGACGACCAGCCGCAGCACCGGCAGCAATGCCCGCAGCTCCGCGACAACCAGCCGCAGTTCTTCCGCCACCACCGACCGGGGTTCCGGCGCCGTCCGTTCTTCCAGCAACGTCACCCGCAATGGTCTCGGCTACAACGCCGGAAACGACAAGTCCGCCGCTTCCGTGAAGAATACCGAGCCTGTCCGTGACCGTGGCGGCAACTACCGCTACAACGACGACTTCCGGATGGACGAAGGCCACAACCTCTACCGGGTACCTCCGCGCGAGCGTGACTTCATGCCGTGGGACCGTCCGGGCCACTTCTGGGACAACCGTCCTCACTACTTCGGCTACCGGATCCAGGTACTGCCTCCGCACTACCGCCGGATCACCCACTGGGGCATCGACTACTACTTCTATGAGGGTATTTACTACCGTCCGTTCGGAGGTGTGTACGTCGTCTGCCGTCCGCCTTACTTCACTCCGCTTGAGAGAGCGATTGATAGGGCCCTGTTCAACCTGGTCAAGTTCTCCTACTACTGCAACACGTATCGGACCTATAACACGGTCTTCGACAATTACAACGTGATTGCCCAGCAGAACCTGATCATCGCTCAGAACAACGCCCGCATAGCCGCCCAGAACGCCACTTACGCGCTCAACAACGGCCGCGCCCTCTCCGCCTACGAGCTGGCCAACAAGCTCGGCCTCGTGCAGAGCTACGCTTACGCCAACTCCGAGTACTTCTACCAGGACGGTGTCTTCTACAGTGTGAATGCCTCCGGCACTTACACGACCATCGTCCCGCCGGCCGGAGCCCTCGTGACCTCCCTCCCGGATGACTACGAGACCATCGTGCTGAACGGCATCGAGTATTACATGGTCGATAACACGGTTTACCGCACCATCCTCTTTGACGGACAGCCTTATCTCGAAGTCCTGGGCCAGATGTACGGTTCGATGTACAACCAGTACAGCATCTACCGGTAGATTTCCGGTATGGGTGAAAAAAGGCGCCACCTTTCGGGGTGGCGCCTTTGTTTTTGATAATCAATGTGTTAATGGGGTATGCCCTGTGTTTGGAATCACAGGGCATATCTATTTAATGCGTTTATAATCAGGTGAATATGTGCCAAGCTATAACAGCGCGAAGATTCTTTGCAAAGATGCCGGCTCTCCCGAGAAATACAGATCCACGCTGAAGGGACCGTCATCGATGGGGATGCACTTCGCCTCCAGCATGCGGACCGTCTGGCGGGCGACAGCGGGGGCCGGATCGATGACTTGCACATCCGGGCCGGCGATGGCCTCGATGACAGGCTTCAGGAAGGGATAATGCGTACAACCGAGGACGATGCGGTCCGCCCCGGCGTCCAGCAAGGGCTGCAGGGAAACCCGGACGGTTTCATAGGCCACCGGACCATCCAGGATGCCGTTTTCCACCAGTTCCACGAATCCTTCGCCCACATGCTCCACGATACGGACATCGTCTTCGAAACGGCCTTTTGTCTTAAGGTATTTCGATCCCTTCAGCGTCCCTGCCGTAGCCAGGACACCGATGACACCGGTCTTCGTACCGAGAGCGGCCGGTTTCACGGCGGGTTCCATCCCGACGAAGGTCATGTCCGGATACTCTTCCCGAAGCATGGCGATGGCCGCCGCCGTGGCCGTGTTGCAGGCGACGACGATGATATCGGACCCCATCCCCAGCAGAATGTCGGTAATGGCACGGGCACGGTCCTGGATATATTCCACCGACTTCTCCCCATAGGGACAATGGGCGTTGTCCGCGAAATAGACATACCGCTCATAAGGGAGAAGTTTCACGATCTCCCGGTAGACGGAAAGACCGCCCGAGCCCGAATCGAATATGCCGATGGTTGCCATGCCATGCAAATATAAGGGAAATTATTCGTATTTTTGTACGTTTATACGGAAAGACCCATGACGACCCTCGAACAAATCAAGGACCTGCGCGAGCGACTGGATACCCTGGAAAAATGCCTGGACATCGCAGGAAAGCGGAAAGAAGTGGAGCAGAAGACGCAGGAAAGCCTTGCGCCCGATTTCTGGAACGACCCCAAGGCCGCCGAACTGTTTCTCAAGAAACTCGCCGGCGTGAAAGCCTGGGTGGCGGATTTCCAGAAAGCGGCCGGTCTCGTGGACGATCTGGACGTGTTGTACGATTTCGCGAAGGACAGCGTAAGCGGCTCGGAGGACGAAGCCGTCGAAACCGACGAGACCCGCGAACTGGACGCCACTTACGCCAAGGCCGTTGAGGCCGTGGAAGCCTTGGAACTCAAGAACATGCTGGGGAATGAAGGCGACAACCTGGGCGCCGTCCTCACCATCAACTCCGGTGCCGGTGGCACGGAGGCGAACGACTGGTCGTCGATGCTCATGCGCATGTACCTCCGCTGGGGCGAACGCAACGGGTATAAGATGACGGTAACCTCTCTCCTGGAAGGCGAAGAAGCCGGCATCAAGTCCGCTACCATCGAGGTCGAAGGAGACTATGCCTACGGTTATCTCAAGGCGGAAAACGGCGTGCACCGGCTGGTCCGCATCTCCCCGTTCAACGCCCAGGGAAAGCGCCAGACCACTTTCTCGTCGGTCTTTGTCTATCCGCTGGTCGACGACTCCATCCATATCGAAATCAACCCTGGTGACCTGGAATGGGATACCTTCCGCTCCGGCGGCCACGGCGGCCAGAACGTGAACAAGGTGGAGACCGGGGTCCGCGTGCGGCACATTCCTTCGGGCATCATGGTGGAGAACACCGAAACCCGCTCCCAGCAGGACAACCGCCAGCGCGCCCTCCTCATTCTCAAGTCGCGTCTCTACGACATCGAACTCAAGAAACGTCAGGAAAAGCAGGCCGAACTCGAAGGCCAGAAAAAGCGCATCGAATGGGGCTCCCAGATCCGCAACTACGTCCTCCACCCCTACAAACTCGTCAAGGACCTCCGTACGGGTTACAACACCGCGGACACCCAGGGTGTCCTGGACGGAGACCTCAACGAATTCATGAAATCCTTCCTGATGGGTAACGGAGCCGCCGTCACTGACGTGGACGACGACCTGGAGTAGTTCCTTCTGTGTCAGTTAATTGCTTGATGAGTAGCTTTTTATGGGGAGATGCCCTGTGATTCCGTTCACAGGGCATCCCTATGTTGGAGTCTTATAATCAAATAATTAGATGACACTGCAGTTATAAATCCAAAAACTTCTTCAACTGGTAGTAAGTGGCACCGGTACGTTGTTGAAGGATATTCGCTATCCTTATCTTTTCTGCTTTGGGAAGAACAAGCATCGCTTTGGGATTATCGGCAAAGGAAGAATGCTGACAGACTTTCAGTATTTCCCTGTAAATGGTATGAGGCTCGTTGTCGAAGTCTTCTTTAATATCATACTCGCTGCCTGTATTTGAGTTGATGGCTGTCAACATGGTCTGGTAATTTCCATACAGAAGGGATCGTTCCTCTTTGTCGATGGGAAGGTATGTGTATATGATAAAGTCGATGAGTTGTTCTGCCTCATTCTTTTTCAATCCGTCAAATAAGTCACGAAGGATCCGATAAGATAGATATGCATTGGCTTTAAAGAAAGCTTCCACCCTTTTCATGGAACGCAGAAGTTTTCTGGAGGCATGGCTTCTGACAATCTTTTCGGAAAAAGGATGGGAACTATCCAGAAAAGCGATGGCATTCCAACGGTCCTGCTCGGCTTTCTCAAACAACATTTTCTCGACAGCGTTGTTGTCTATATAAGAAACGTTTGTCCGGATCTTCTTCGCCCCGATCTTGGGCGCATTTCCATAGGCGCATCGGAATAAAGGACCATGTCGACCGATATCCCTATTGAATTCCATCGCATAAACCGACGTGTAGTCCCTTACAAAATCTCCCATTCGTGACGGCTCTTGAAGTCGGACGGATGAATGGGTATGATCATACATCAATGAAATGGCTAGAACCTGGGCATGATACTTTCGCGCCATCGCTGCAAATGCGGTGTAATAGACCAGACGGTCCATGTCATTGTAAAACAACAGCACACCCCGACAGGTGTTCTGATAAAGATGTTGAAATGCATACTCGATGATTCTTCTTTTCCTGACACGCATACTCTCTCACTCTTTTTCAAAGCTATCCTTTTTGGGTGATTCTGTCAAGAGCCCCGTGTATGTTTTTATGTTTTTTATTGATTTTTACGATTCTAATGATTTTTGAAGCTGGCGCATAATATGTTGATTTGCAGAATGTTGAATGGGTATGCCCTGCGACTGAAATCACAGGGCATACCCATTCAACGTATTGATTACCAAATAGAAAGGCGCCATCGGGAAAGATGGCGCCTGAAGTGAGGGATCGTCGCTTTTACAGCCCGATCGTCTTGAAGAAGTCGTTCCCCTTGTCATCCACGAGGATGAAGGCGGGGAAGTCCTCGACGCGGATCTTCCAGATGGCTTCCATGCCGAGTTCGGGGTATTCCACGCACTCGATGCTGCGGATACTGCTCTGGGAGAGAACAGCAGCTACGCCGCCGATTGTGCCAAGGTAGAAGCCGCCGTGCTTCTCGCAGGCATCCGTGACCACCTTGGAACGATTGCCTTTGGCAATCATCACCAGGGATGCGCCATGGTCCTGGAATTCATCCACGTAAGGGTCCATCCGGTTGGCCGTGGTGGGGCCCATGGAGCCACAAGGGTAGCCTTCCGGCGTCTTGGCGGGGCCGGCATACAGGATGGGATGGTCCTTGAAGTACGCCGGCATTCCCTCGCCGGCATCAAGGCGGGCTTTGAGTTTGGCGTGGGCGATATCACGGGCTACGATGATGGTCCCCTTGAGGTTGACGCGGGTGCCCACCGTGTACTTGGTGAGTTCGGCGCGCACGGCGTCGATACCCTTGTCAAGGTCTATCTCGATGCCCTTGGGACCCTCACCGGGACGACGGAATTCTTCCGGGATGAGTTCCGAGGGATTGGCGTCCATTTTCTCAATCCAGACTCCATCCGCGTTGATCTTGGACTTGATGTTCCGGTCGGCGCTGCAGCTGACGCCCATGCCGATCGGGCAGCTCGCCCCATGGCGGGGCAGACGGACCACGCGGATGTCGTGGGCGAGGTACTTGCCTCCGAACTGGGCTCCAAGGCCGATTTTCTGGGCCTCCTTGAGGAGTTTTTCCTCCAGGTCGATGTCACGGAAAGCCCGTCCGGTCTCATCACCGGTGGTGGGCAGGGCGTCGTAGAACTTGATGCTGGCAAGCTTGACCGTGAGCAGGTTCTTTTCGGCGCTGGTACCGCCGATCACAAAGGCGATGTGATAGGGAGGGCACGCCGCCGTCCCCAGGGATTTCATTTTTTCCACCAGGAAGGGGATCAGGGTGCCTTCATTCTGGATGGTCGCCTTCGTCATCGGGTAGAAATAGGTCTTGTTGGCGCTGCCGCCGCCCTTGGCAACCATCACGAAACGGTATTCATTCCCCTGCGTAGCCTCGATGTCGATTTGCGCAGGCAGGTTGCACTTGGTATTGACCTCGTTGTACATGTCCAGGGGCGCATTCTGGCTGTAGCGGAGGTTCTCCCGGGTGTAGGTGTTGAAAACGCCGAGACTGAGGGCTTCTTCGTCCTCGAAATCCGTCCAGACATGCTGGCCTTTCTCGCCGTGGATGATGGCGGTGCCAGTGTCCTGACAGAAGGGAAGAACCCCTTTCACGGATGTTTCCGCGTTGCGCAGGAACTGGAGGGCCACATATTTGTCGTTGTCGGAGGCCTCCGGGTCTTTCAGAATGGCCGCCACCTGCTCGTTGTGCGCGCGGCGGAGCATGAACTGACAGTCATGGAAGGACTGCTGGGCGACCAGCGTGAGCGCTTCCGGAGAGACTTCCAGGATGTTCTTGTCGCCGCAGGTGCAGGTTTTTACGAGTTTTTCGGAACCGGGAATCTTGTAATACTCGGTTGTGTCGGGACCCAACTGGAACATGGGTGCGTATTTGAATTCGGCCATAGAGGAAGTGGAATTGGTTTCTTTTATCATACAAATATAACGATTTTCATCCGATTTGTAAATTTCTCGAAAATTTTAGTACCTTGTATTGCAAAGTATCAAAAAAAGTTTATATCTTTGCACCAACAAATATTTTGTACGATATGAAACGCGTGACCAATGCTTGTATCGGAGGGCGCAATTTCACCCTCAACGATGATGCCTACAACCGCCTTGACGCCTATCTGCGTAACTTCAAGGCCAAGCTGAACGTTCCGGAAAACCAGAAAGGGGAAGTGATGGACGACATCGAGAGCCGGATTTCCGAACTGTTCTTCCAGGAAGTAGGGGAGAGTTCCCGGGTGGTAACCCTGGAGATGGTGGAGAAGGTGGTATCGACCCTCGGTATGCCGGACGGATCGGCCGAAACCGGTTACACCTATTCCAGCGCTTTCCCGGAGGACAGGGCTCCCAAGAAACTTTACCGCGATGTGGACAACAAGGGCGTTGCCGGTGTGTGTGCCGGACTGGGATGGTACTTCAACATCGACGTGACCATTATCCGGATCATCATGCTGGTGGCCCTGCTGGCCGGAACATCCGGATTCTGGATCTATCTGGTGCTGTGGATCGCCGTTCCCAAGGCGCTGACCCCGGCCCAGAAGTGCGAAATGCGGGGCATCCCCGCCACGGCGGAGAACATGTCCCGGTTCACGAATCACGCGCAGGACACTTATAACCGATAGCCTTATGGAGAGTACGACCGACAATGTCCGTTCCCAGATGCGGAAGGGCGTGCTGGAATACTGCATCCTGTGTATTCTCAGCAAGCGGGAGGCCTATGCCTCCAGCATCATCGATGCCCTCAAGGCCGCGAACATGATCGTGGTCGAGGGAACCCTGTACCCCTTGCTCATCCGTCAGAAGAACCAGGGGCTGCTTACTTACCGGTGGGAGGAGTCCACGCAGGGCCCGCCCCGGAAATACTATGGAATTACGGAAAAGGGCCGGGCCCAGCTTGCCGAGATGGATGCGGCCTGGCAGGAAATGGTGGAAAGCATTGACACGTTGAAACGATGACAGAAGTAGAGAAAGTCAGCATCGGAGGCTATGCCTTCACGCTGGAAAAGGACGCCTCGATAGAGGTGGAACAGTATCTGAAAGGGCTGGAAGCCCATTATCTGGGCCAGCCGGGCGGCAAGGAGATCATGGAAGGCATCGAGGAAAGGATGGCCGAGCTCCTGCTTGAACGGTGCGGCCAGCATGGCGTTGCAACGATGCAGGACATCCGCGGAATCATCGACATCCTTGGGCGTCCCGAGCGGATCGAAGCCGACGATCCTGAGCCGGAGCGGGCGCAAGAGGCCCCTCGCAAGAGATTGTACCGCGATCTGGAGAACAAGCGCATCGGCGGAGTCTGCGCCGGTCTTGCGAACTATTTCAACTTCGATGCTGTCGCGATGCGGATCATCTTCACCGTAATCGCTTTGGCACTCTTCTTTGGCGGGGGTATCGACGGCACCTGGTCGCTGCTCGGTTTCATCGCCTATGCCGTCCTGTGGCTGGCGATGCCGCCGGCCCGCACGGCGCAGGAGCGCTGGGCCATGAAAGGCGACAGCGGAACGCTGGACGATATCCAGCGGAACGTCCGCAACGGAATCCAGGAGATGGGCGATACCGCCCGGAAAGGCATGAACAGGGTCCGGGATGAACTCCAGTCCCGGAATGGAAGCGAACTGGGACGGATCATCCTGATCGTCATCGGCATTGTCCTCCTGCTTTCCGGCGTATCCGGCCTGGCCTCGGTTTCTGTGCTCGGCCTCAAGGGAACGACCCTGTTCAGTGCGCCGCTCGACCGTTTTCTGGATGACCTTTCCACGCATGTTCCCATCTTCTACGACCTGGTTTCCACGCCGTGGATCATGGTCCTGCTGGTTCTGGCCATCGTCCTGCCCCTGATCGGCCTGATCTACGGCGGCGTCCAGATGATCTTCGGCTTCAAGCCGCCCAAATGGCGCCCCGGCCTGGTGATCTTCGTGGTCTGGCTCGTCGTCCTGGTGGTGCTGGCAGTCCTGTTCGCCATGGGTGCCATCTCAACGGAATATCTGAAAATCTAGTATGCTGTCGATGTGTTTCGCCGCGCTGGTCGCCGCGGCCACCATCCAGATCCATCACTGCCAGGTCCCTGTCATTCAGGACAAGGACGTCCCGGTGGCGACCGTGGAGGTCCCGAAAGGGGAAGAGCCTGTGTTCAGCGTTTCTCTCCGGGGATTGCCTCGAAAGGCCCTCCGCTCCTGGGAGGTCCGGGATGGCGTCCTGTATGTCAATCTGGATGCCGCCTATGTCCAGGATATCCGTAAGCCTTTCGCCATGAAAATCAGGGCGAAAGGCTTCGCTATCAAAGAGGATGGTATCCGGGAGCACCGGCTCGCCCGCAAGGTACGCACCGCCGGTGATGACGGGGTGGCCGCCTATCGCATTCCCGGCTTGGTAACGACGAAAAAGGGCACGCTCGTGGGCGTGTACGACATCCGGCATGAGAACGCCCGTGACCTGCAAGGGCACATCGACGTGGGTGTAAGCCGCTCTCCGGATGGCGGCAGGACGTGGGGGCCGATGATTGTCGCCATGGATATGGGCGAATGGGGTGGTCTGCCGCAGAACTTGAACGGTGTTGGCGATCCCTGCATCCTGTTGGACGAAGTGACGGGGGACTTGCTTCTTTTCGCGGCCTGGACACATGGTGGCCAAGCCGGCAAGGCAGCCTGGTGGACCGCCGGCAGCGGCTTTGAACCCGCCACGACCCCGCAGCTCATGATGGCCCGCTCTACCGATGACGGCGTGACCTGGTCCGCTCCGATGAACCTGACGTGGCAAGTTAAGCAGGAAGCATGGAACTTTACTTTCCAGGGCCCGGGCAGGGGCATCACGATGGATGACGGTACCCTGGTTGTCCCGTTCCAGCACCAGGAACCGGACCGCACACCGGCTGCCGGCATCATGTACTCTACGGACCGCGGCCTTACCTGGCAGGTTCATGAATATGCCAAAATCAACACTACGGAATCCCAGGTGGCCGAAATTGCACCGGGCGAACTGATGCTGAACATGCGGGACAACCGCGGCACCGGCCGCGCCGTGTACGTCACGAAAGACATGGGCAGGACCTGGACCCCGCATGTGTCAGACGGTCAGCTCGTCGAGCCCGTCTGCATGGCCAGCCTCCTGAAAGTCCGGGCTTCCGAGAATGCCTTGCACCGGGATATCCTCCTGTTTTCCAATCCTTCCGATCCGGAGGAAAGGAGGAACATCACCATCCGGATGAGCCTGGACGGCGGAAAGACATGGACGCGGAAATGCCTCCTGGACGAGGGAGACGGCTGGGGCTATTCCTGCCTGACGATGGTTGACAAAGACACGGTCGGCATCCTCTACGAGAGTTCCCAGGCGCATCTTACCTTTCAAGCGATTCCACTGAAGGATATCCGGTAAAACATGAAGGGCGGCCCTGCAGGACCGCCCTTTTTCCTATTATGCGCTGAATCTACTTGATGAAAGCGTGTGCGGAGGTCATGGCTTTCGGGTCCAGGGCCTCGTCCAGTTTCTCCTGCGTCATCAGTCCGTGCTCAAGCACGAGGTCGTACACACTGCGGCCGGTCTCGAGGGCTTCCTTGGCAACCTTGGTGGAGGCCTTGTAGCCAATATACGGGTTCAGGGCCGTGACGATACCGATGGAGTTCTTCACCATCTCGTAGCAGTGGTCCGCATTGACGGTGATGCCGTCGATGCATTTGGTGCGGAGGGTGTTCATGACGTTGACCAGCCAGGTCTGGCTTTCGAGGATGCACTGGACGATGACAGGCTCCATCACGTTCAGCTGCAGCTGGCCGGCCTCGGCGGCGAAGGCGACGGCGGTGTCATTGCCGATGACCTTGAAGCACACCTGGTTCGTGACTTCGGGGATGACGGGATTCACCTTGCCCGGCATGATGGAGGAGCCCGGCGCCATGGGCGGCAGGTTGATCTCATGCAGGCCGCAGCGCGGGCCGGAGGCCATCAGGCGCAGGTCGTTGCAGATCTTGGAGAGCTTGATTGCGAGGCGTTTGAGCGCGGCGGAATAGCTCACGTAGGCACCGGTATCCGGGGTTGCTTCCACGAGGTCCGGCGCTTTCTCGAACTTGTCACCGGTGAACTCGGTGAGACGGATGGTGCACAGCTCCGCGAAACCCGGGACGGCATTAAGGCCGGTGCCGATGGCGGTTCCGCCCATGTTGACCTCCTTGAGGAGGACGGCATTGCGTTCGAGGTTCGCGATTTCCTCTTCCAGGTTGTTCGCGAAAGCGTTGAATTCCTGGCCGGAAGTCATCGGGACGGCATCCTGCAGCTGCGTGCGGCCCATCTTGATGATATCCTTGAATTCCTGGCCCTTGGCGCGGAAGGAGGCGATCAGGTCGGTGAGGGCCTTCTCGACGTGCCGGTTCATCCGGACGAAGGTGTAGCGGAAGGCGCTCGGGAAAGCATCGTTCGTGGATTGGGCGCAGTTCACATGATCGTTCGGGGAGCAGTACTGATACTCGCCCTTGTTATGGCCCATGATCTCGAGGGCGCGGTTCGCGATTACCTCGTTGGCGTTCATGTTCACGGAGGTGCCTGCGCCGCCCTGCATCATGTCCACGGGGAACTGGTCGTGGAACTTGCCGTCGACGATTTCCTGGCAGGCTTTGACGATGGCGTCCGCGATGGTGCGGTCCAGCACGCCCAGTTCGGCGTTGGCCTCCGCAGCGGCCATCTTCACATAAGCGATCGCGATGATGTACTCGGGGTAGTGAGACATCCGCGTGGTGGAAATCTTGTAATTATTGAGGGCCCGTTGGGTCTGTACGCCATAATAGGCGTCGGCGGGAACCTTGAGTTCCCCCAGGAGGTCGCTTTCGACCCGGAATTTGGTAGCAGACATAGATAAGTGTTATCAATGGTTGCGCAAAGATAACCATTTATCTTGATTATTCCAGCATCAGGGCCCTTAAGTCGTCGATGTCCTTCTGCGCGACGCCGATCTTGAGCAGGTACTTCACGATACGCTCCTGATAGGTCCCGCTGTCGGTCTCGTTGAAGATGGTCTTGCGGATGGACGGATAGCTGTAGTTGTTGCGCGTGTGCTTGTAGACAGGGTTTCCGTCGTCATCTTTGGACATTCCCCAGTCGGCAGGGGAGAAGTAGGTGAGCTCGTAGTCCTTGGCCATGTCGCTTTCGCTCACGCCCAGCGTGCCCAGGATCAGGACAGCCAGGGTACCCGTCCGGTCGCGGCCGGCGGCGCAGTGGAAATACAGGGGTTTCCCTTCCCGAACGCAGTTGACCACATATTCGAAGGTGGCCTTCACCTTGGGCTGGTTGTCCCGGACCATGTGGTTGTATCCGCTGTCAAAACCGGGCGCATAGAAGGTGATGTCGCTGCCCAGCGGGGACTTGGAGGGAACGTCTTCCGCCTCGCGGAGGTCCAGCTCGGCCTTGATTCCTTCGGCGCGCATTTCCTGTTTTCCCTTGTCATTCATGTACTTCCCGTCGAGGCGGCCACCGCGGTAGATCTTGCGGAAGACCACCGTCTTCCCGTTCAGTCCCTTCCATCCTCCCAGGTCGCGGGCGTTGCGTACGTTGGGCTCGAAGTATACCTGGTGCAGCAGACCCCGCGTCTTGAAGGACCCATTGGCAATGACCTTTCCGCCGGAAGTAACGCTGTAGTGATACTCACACCCCGGAACCAGGTTGGTAAGGTCCTGGCTGGCGGTACCGGCCGGCAGGCTGTACTCTCGGCTCCAATCACTTTCCCAAACCTTCAGGGTTTCGGCCGAGGAACTGGGCGTCCACGTAATCGTATGGGTAGGAGGAATATCCGCTTCGCCGGGACCACCGCCGGGGTAGTCGAGGATCCGGGTGGTCTTGTAGTCGGTATCCGTATAGGTCACTTCCTCCAGAAACTTCTGGACATAAGGATTCGTAACCAGGATGGCGTCCGGGTCTTCCGGGGGAGCCGGAGGAACGTAGCCCGGCAGCAGGCGGGAGGCGACGGCGTGGCCCAGGGTGAAGGAGGCGTCATCGGCCTCGATGTTCCAGTACATCGCCCCGGCAAGGTTCTTCTGGACGGCATATTCGGCCTTGAGCCCGACGGACCGGTCGTTGTCGAAGTTGAGGACCATGTCCCCGGTGGAATTCACGACATAGGGAACCATCGCGGTATTGTCCCACATGACCTTGTACTTGCTTCCGTCGATGGCAATGTCCTTGTAATCAACATAATCGTCGAACGCCTTTCCGTCTCCGTGGCCGTAGAAGGGGATGCCGAGGACGATCTTCTCGTACGGGACGCCGGCGGCATGGTGGGCGGCGACCGACTCGTCACAGCTTTCCGAGGCCCTGGAACTGCGGTACAAGGCACTGTTGTGCTTGGGCGGATGGCCCATGTCGTAGGTCATCACATTGACGAAATCCATATAGGGGACGGCTTCCTTGAAGTCCACGTACTTGGCGTTGGAGGCCGATGCCATCGTCAGGAGCCTGTCTTTCCCGAGCGTCTCCCGCAGGTCCCGCATCAGGAGCGTGAAGTTCTTGGTGTCTTCCGGGGAGGAAGAGATTCCGGCTGCACTGCTCGTCGGATATTCCCAGTCGATGTCGATTCCGTCCAGCCCGAACCTGTTCACCGCGGCCAGACAGTTCTTGCAGAAGTTCTTCCGGTGGGTTTCGCTGGCTGCCATCTCGCTGAAATTGCCGGCTTCCCAGCCGCCGACGGAAAGGAGGACTTTCAGGGAAGGTTTCTGTTTTTTCAGTGCTGCAATCTGCGACAGGCGGCTCTCCTTCTTGATGTCCAGGGTCTCGAAATCGCTTTTGATATGGGCGAACGCGTAATTGATATGCGTAAGCAGCGAGGGGTCGGGCATTGTGGATTCCCAGTAAACGGCGTAGCCCACGATGACGGTTTCCGAAGGCGGAGCCGTGGGGGTTATGGGTGTTGCAGGCGTATCAGGATCCTTTCCGGCCGGTTTGTCCGGATTTGTCTGTCCCTGCTGCCCGCTGGGCTTCACGGGCGGCTCGATGACAAATTTCTCCGCCGGCTTGTCGCACGAAAGCAGCAGCGGAAGGCTGACAAAGAAGAAGGTCAGAAGTCTTTTCATAACGATGTCCTTTACGGCTCTGGGGCAAATGTAGGAAAATCGCCTGATAATCCGACCCTTGTGCGCAATTTGGATTAAATTTTCCGTAAATTGCGGATTGTTGTCATCAATGCCCATGCATATGAAAACCATCCGTTCCCTGATTGTGGCGGTTCTAGCCCTCGTGCTCCTTCCGCTGTCCGCCCGGGCGGACCACAAGAACTTCGTGGTGTCCGTCTATGTCCGGGCCTATGAGGTAGAGAAAATGCAGGATACCCAGTGGTTGGAATCCTCCTGGAAAACCATTTCAAGCCAGCTCGACGTGGACAAGATCTACCTGGAGACCCACCGGGACATGCTCCTGGTCGACGATGCCACGCTGGAGAAAGCGAAGCGTTTCTTTGAGAAGCAGGGCCTTGAGGTTGCCGGCGGAATCACCTATACCATCAGCGAGCCGAACGATTTCGAGACCTTCAGCTATTCCGATCCGGAAGACCGGGCCTGGGTCCGGAAGGTGGCTGAGCATACGGCGCGACATTTTGACGAAATCCTACTGGATGACTTCTTTTTCACCAGCAGTAAGAAGGATGTCGAGATTGCGACCAAAGGAGACCGGAGTTGGACGCAGTACCGGCTGGAACGGATGAACGAGGCCGGCCGGAACCTGGTCGTCGGTCCCGCCAAGGCCGTGAATCCGAAGGTGCAAGTGATAATCAAATATCCCAACTGGTACGACCATTTCCAGGGGCTGGGCTTCAACCTGGAGGACGGCCCGCAAATCTTCGACGGCGTATGGACCGGAACGGAGACACGGGATCCGGGGAGTGCGCAGCATCTTCAGAATTATCTGAGCTACAACATTATGCGCTACTTTGAGAATATCTCCGGCGGACGCAACGGGGGAGGATGGGTGGACTCCGGCGGCATCTCGATGAGCATGGACCGCTATGCGGAACAGCTGTTCCTGACTGTTCTGGCGAAGGGACGCGACGTGATGCTTTTTGCCTATAACCAGCTGCTGGACGTGAAACTGAACCCGCGCTTCCGGGCCTCCTGGCAGGACGGTGAAACCAGCTGGGACTACGATACGATGACTGCGCCTTTCAAGAAAGGGCGCGAGACCGTCACGCCCACGACAATGGCCCGCATTGCGGACGTCGTCCTCCGGCAGGCCGATGAATTGGCCGGTTTTCTGGGCAATCCCGTAGGAATCCAGTCCTACAAGGTGTTCCACGCCACCGGGGAGGAATTCCTGCAGAACTATCTGGGCATGATTGGCTTGCCTATGGATATGTATCCCTCGTTCCCCGAAGGCCGGAAAACCGTTCTCCTGACGGAACAGGCTGCGACGGATCCTGACCTCACGCGGAAGATTGAGGACCAGTTGAAGGCCGGGGGAGACGTCGTCATCACCACAGGTCTCCTGAAAGCCGTTCCGGAGAAGATCGCACCCGTCTGCGAGTTGCAATGTGACGACCGGAAGGCCCTCGTAAACGATTTCGGTTATTATGGGAAGAGCGACCGGGACATCCTGATCCCGCAGGTGAGATATCTGACCAATGACAGTTGGGAGGTGGTCAGCGCCGGCCGCCCGCTGCTCGGAGGCGTTTCCGGCTGGCCCGTCCTGCACCGGGCCACCTATTCGAAAGGGACCCTGTACGTCCTCACCATCCCGGACGATTTCGGCGACCTTTACGCCTATCCCGCCGGCGCCCTCAACCGGATCCGGCAGGTGATGAGCCGCGACTTGGACCTCTACCTGGAAGGTCCCGCCAAAGTCGGTCTCTTCCTGTACGACAACAAGACGGCCGTCGTGGAAAACTTCAACGATAATCCGGTGGAAATCAAGCTGGTAGGAACTTCATTCCTGCGGGGACTCATCGACCTGGAAACCGGAGAGCGGGTCGATGCCATCGAGGAACCCGCCTTCCCCTCCTTCCGCCGCACCGCCCCCGCATCCAAGGCCGCATTGACCCTCCGGCCTCACTCATACCGGGCATTCCGGTATGAATAACCTCAGTTTTGTGGGTATTTCATTGGAAAAGAAGTGCGGTTTTCTTAACTTTGTCGATTGGTAGAATACGCCCAAGAAATACAAACAAACTAAACATAACACTATGCTCAAAAAATCAATTTACGAGGCCCCCGAGGCCGAACTCCTCGTTGTCAGATTCGAGGGGAATTTCTGTCAGACATTTACTCCTGGCGCTGCCGGCGGAGACGATGTGATCGTTGACGATGAAGATGATTTGGACTAAGCCTTCTTGAGCCATGAAGACAGTTTACAAGATTGGAATGCTGGCAGTAGCTGCCCTCGCATTCGCCGGATGCTCCAAGGAAATCAACAACTCCACCGAGCAGACCATCGGTACCCACACCATCACCTTCACGGTTCAGAAGGACATCGATACCAAGACCGCTGTCCAGGAAGGCGACGGCGTCGCTTCCTATGTCTGGACGGAAGGGGATGAGGCGTATATGGTCATCTTTGAAAATGACAAGAAGGCAACTAATGTTGTCATGTCAGATCTGAGTGAGGATCATAAGATTGCCACCTTCACGGCTACTTTCAATGACAGTGAGGCAACCTCTTTCACTTACAAGGCTGTATATGGAAGCAGCGTTTCTAATTCTAAGAATCCGCTTATTCCTAGTTCCCAGTCTCCGAAACTCACTTCTTTTGATCCTGCTGCTGATGCTCTGGTTTCCGTTGAAGACATTGTGCTGGAGGATGGCGCGAAAGCTGACGAGAATACGGAGTTTAAGTTCAAACTTCGCCGTGTCGTATCTGCAAATAAGATGACCCTTAAGGGACTCGAGGCGAATGAAAAGATTGTCAAGGTTGAGTTGGAGTCGGAAGATAGCTACTTCAGTGCCCGCTATATGTGGGATAATGATGATTATAGCCATAATGATGGTAACAAAAAATTGATTTTTGATTATTCCGGAATTGATGCGAAAGTTGCGTCAGATGGTACTTTCCCGGTTTACTTTACTTCTGCTCCGGTTGATGGAGCTGCTTTTACTGTGAAAGTGATGACCGATAAGCATCTCTATTTCCGTGATAATTTCACTTCAACGCTTACTCTCGCGGTCGGCACGTTCCGTCGTTTCGGAATTAATCTGGCGGATTATGGCACACCTATTCAGCAGGCGACTGAGTATAAGCTCGTGGAAGACAATGCACAGCTTGTTGATGGTGCTGAATTCCTGATTGTTGCAAAGGGTAAGAGCATGGCTGCCGGAGCTTATAATGCATCCAATAAGTATTTTGGCGCAGAAAGTGTCTCTGTTTCCAATAAAGTAATTTCTATCACCGCTGAGCCTGTTCAGGTATTTACGCTGGAAGCTGGTTCTGGTGAAGGAAATTTCTATGTGAAAGATGCATCGGGCAAATATGTCGCTGGAGGCAATAAGACTGTTACGCTTGGTGATACGAAGTTTGAGTGGACTGTTTCCAGTTCTGGAATGAGTTTTGTGCTGAGCGGAACGACATATAATATGCAGTATAACAATTCCAATCCCCGCTTTACTGCATATTCTTCTTCTCAAACTGCTATCGAACTCTATATCAATGAGTCTTCACTGGTTCAGAAACTTGCAACGCCTGTTATTGAGCTCGAGGCCGGAGAAGATAACATCCATGTGACATGGAATGCTGTCAGCGGGGCCGCCTCTTATAAAGTAACCTGCACCGATCAAGAAGACATTACGACAACCGAAACAGAAGTTACGATTTCTGGTTTGGAAGCCGGATTCTACACGGTTACGGTTACCGCCGTTTCGGGTTCCGACTCTTATCGCGATTCCAATCCTGCAACTGCTGATGTGAAGATTGGTACACCTGAACTTGACAAAGCTGTCATTACCAGCGTAACTCCAAAGCCGAATGGCTTCGACGCTATCTTCACCGGGGTTGAAAATGCCGAAGTTTATAGGTGGGTCGTCTTTGATGCGGAAGGAACTGGTGTTGGCGGTGGTGAAACATCGGCATTGTCATTCTCTTCCACATACAATGAGGAAGATTATTGGGAGGAAATGGTTGACGGCGCGACCTATCGCCTTGTTATTTATGCGGATGCTGAGGGATTTGCGACCTCTGAGTCAGATGCATTCCGCTTTGTATGGAAAGGTCCCAGCTATGATTTCACTACGGTTGCTGAACTGAATACATTTGCCGCGGATAATGCAGGCGAGAAAACCGGAACGCTGACAGATGCTGTCGTTTCTTTTGCACCTACTGCTAATGATGCTATTATCAAAGATGCTTCGGGTTCCATCCTTTATCATAAGAACGGTCATGGACTGAAGCAGGGCCAAACCTTCACTGGAGAGACAACCGTTACCACTACTCTTTACAACGGCGTCTGTGAGATTACTGCTATCGATGCCGAGTTTGTCGGGGATGGAACCGTCGTTGAGCCGGAAACCGTTGCTCTTGCTACCATTGCCGGTGACTACAATACTTGGCAGGGTGCTTATGTCAAGGTTGAAAACCTGGAGGTTGATTCTGTCAATGGAAAGTATGTTTATGTGAAGAATGGCGACGGTACCTATCAGGTGTATTCCAGTGCTGGTAATGCTACATGTGTTGAAGGTGACATCATCACTGTAATCGGCACTGTTACGAAGTATAGTGGTAACCCGCAACTTAAGGTTTGGTTCACGAAAGACATTGTGATTACCCAGCATCAGGTCTCCTCTCATAAGATTACTTTCTCTCAGCCGGAGGCGGGTGGATCCTTTACGGTTAAGGTTGGCAATACTGTTGTAAATAGTGGTGATGAACTTGATGAGGGAACGGTTGTCACGTTGAATGCGACGGCCGTAGAAGGGTATGTCTTTAATGGTTGGACTGTTACGGGTGCGACTGTCAGTGGCAATACTGAGACGGCTAATTTTACGGTCGGGACTTCGGATGTGAGCATTAGCGCTTCCTTTATTTCGAATAGCGCGACAATAGTTGAGTTCCTGCCTAGTACTTTTGGAACAGTGACTAGTTCTTCTTATGATGCTGAAGTCGGTCCGATTAGCATTGTAGTTACGAATGGTACCGTTACCAATGATCAGATCCGAATCTTTAAGAATCAGACTATTACTATTTCTTCGACATCTAAGACTATCACGAAGATTGAGTTCGTATGCACTGAGGAGGGCGCTGCTCAATATGGTCCTGGTTGTTTTGAAGCTACGGCAGGTTACTCTTATGAAGGAAATGTTGGTACTTGGGTGGGTTCTTCCTCATCTGTCAGTTTGAAGGCTTCTTCGAACCAGGTTAGAGCAACCGTGATTAAGGTAACCTATCAGTAGAGTAGTATTCCCATACCTGAATTCACGGACACCCCATCCGTTCGAGACCGAATAACAATGACATCCGGAGGCGTCGGCTTCCGGATGTCCGTTATTAGGGGATGTGTTTTGTGGAAGAACGTCGAGGCGTGGGGGTACAACATGCGTAAGCCTCCGACAAAGTACCCTTGAAGCCCCGCGAAAGCGGGGTTAACTTTGCATCCTAACCTTTACAGTCGTAACAGTTGCCGCGGGCGCGCGAGGGGCACCACCTGTAGCGCTCAAATAGGTACCGGCTGCGGCGGGCAAATGGGTACCGCCCGTAGCGCGCAATAGGGTACCGTGTAAGGAGCCTGTAGTTTTATCGGATAAACTTCATAATATTG
>JAEEGL012982549.1_pt1 | contig 22961 bp, 22 predicted proteins | sample 9134231 | NCBI WGS metagenome assembly JAEEGL01 (sample SAMN16246548, study PRJNA631951) | gut metagenome | biome: gut microbiome; feature: rumen; material: fiber-attached | host: Bos | place: Iran: Karaj | collected 2018-10 | reverse complement strand
TAAAGCGTGATTTTGTCAAGTAGTAGAGAGGAAATTTTGCCCTGCGATATGGCACGAAGCCATAAAGAAGGTTTCCAAAAGCGTGCAGGACGCACGCACACGAGAAACCTTCGAAATGCCGAACTGTGTATGAAAAATATTTACGGTATCTTACTCAGGATTTTTTTCAGAAGATCCCATATCCGATCCAACTCCGATTTCATCTGTCTGATGTCTTCGGCGTAGATCGTATTTGTGGAATTAACTCTCTTGGCTACCTGATTTATATTCTGACCTATCGCTTCGACTTCTTTACAAATCTCCGGCAAGCCGTTAATATTTACTGTATAGAGAAAGCCGTCCTGTGAAATTTTCCGCATATATGCGCTGAGGTTTGTTGTACCTATAAGCTCCATTCTCTGCCGGATAACATCACGTTCCTGCTCGGTCACGAAGAATTTTATTTGTATCGGTCTTGTACGATTTTCCATTTAGTGTTCCTTTCAAAAATCCGCTTTTCAGAAATAATTTTTTGAACGTATTTTATCAATCCGAGGGGTTTGGGGATACCTCCCCAACAAGCTAAGTTTTTCGTAGCGACGAGTAGCGGAAACTGCCGAAAACGCTGATTTGTGTACACAAATCATATGCTTGCTGGTATAGCTTCCTATCATTTTTCAAAAATCAACTTTTTCGGAATCGTCATCATTTTTTCATCCGAGAAGTCTGATTTTTTTCATAATAATTATCGACTTGATTTTCGGTGTCTTTGCCGTCTCTTGCTTCCGTAAACTCGCTCTGTTATCGGATTTTTACAACGTCAACCGGTGTCTCAGAGACCGTCTCTTGCAGTACACTTCGCGTACTGCGATGTACATCGGCGTCTTTCGGTGTCTTGTTCCATTGGCTTAACCGTGAGAATTGAGACACCAAAGACATCAAAGACACCGATTTTTAATTTGCTGTCAGATATAATTCCGATAGAGAGTATCTATCCCTTTGTAACCCCGGGCTTTCTTCCCGCTTGACCTGCTCACAATGTTGTGACTGTACTCGATATTGTATTTGCTGTGATTATTTTTCAGCCACAAGTTAAAGCTCTCGCGTCTGAGCGCGGTCACGCTGTTCAGGTTGCACCAGTAACAGTAAGCGGAATATAAATCCGCACTCGAACATTCAAGTCCGGCACCGAATCTGACGAGCTGTTCATCTTTCAGAAAGCTGATGATGTTGCAGTTGTCCTCTTTCATCTGTGCAAGGTTTCCGCGCGTCCGGTCACTTATCGTGAACTTATAATCGTTAGCGATCAGACGACGCAGACCTTTGTATGCCCACAGGAATATCGCGTCGGTCTCCGCGAGAAGTTTTTCCGAGAGAAACGGGTCGTTCACTCTGTCCTTCGGCACGGGCTTCGCGGACAAAACGATCAGTCTGCGCTCCCAGCCGTCGGTCTTATCGTACAGAGATTTCGGTGCGCCGTTGGCGAAGCACATAGCCCTGCATTTCAGCTTGACCTGTATGCCTTGCTTGCCTTTTGCCTGAACGGTTATCGGAGTTTCCGCAGTCGCGAGCGATTTGAGAAAGCTCGTATCTTTCAGCCCTTCAAGGTTCATATCATCGTCGATCAGAACCATTTTGCCGTCAAGGTTTGCTTTCAGAAATTTGTCGCCCGCGAGGTCGGTGATACTTCCGAAGTAAGCAGCCTCGGAGAATATTTTGTACATCACAACGCCGATGCGGGACTTGCCCTCGCCGCCGTTGCCGGTTATGAACAACATCGCCTGTGCTTTGGTGGAATGTATCAGACAGTAGCCCATATACTCCTGCAAAGTCCTGATGTCCTCCGGCTCAAGCAGGTCGTTCAGAAACGCAAGCCAGCGTTCCGGTTCCAGCGCTGTCGGGTTGTAATTTACATTGAGCCTGTTCCGGCATATCTTATGCTCATCGGGTCTGAACTCCAAGCCCGTCGTAAGCACGCCGTTGAGCAAATGAATTTCATCAGCGCCGCCCTCGAAATCCGGAGCGTAGCAGATATTCTGCAATGCTCCCGTGAGACCGTTCACCTTTTTCGCAAAATCTTTCTGCACCTGTTCGGCAAGCAGCTTGTCCGAGATCATCTTTTTCACGGTCTGATAATCGACCGCTCCGTCCGTATTGTAGAACTTTCCGTCAACGAATTTCATCGGGTGTTCTTTAAGGAACTCGTTACAAAACGCTACTTCATACACATCTTTTCCGTCATACCATATACATCTGTTTTTTGCCTTAATGCCCATTACGCTGTCCTTTCTATCAAGGTTGTACTCATCTGACACACCCTTAGTTTCGGTCGTAATCTGTCGAACTGTTTTATCACCACGTCTCGCCCCCGCCGATAACGACGGAGGACTTTCCGAATACAGCTTCGATAAGATCATCCTCAGCGATAAGAAACTTGTTGCCCGCTTTGAATGAACGAAGCTGTCCGGTTTTACACATCTGTCTTATGCGGTATTCGGTTATACCGTCGATCAGACGAGCCGCCTCTCCAATGGTTAGCACTCTGAGCTTGGTGTTGTTTTCCATAATGGAATCCTCCTTGTACATATTGCTTACGCGGTGAGATCGCGACATATATCTTCCATATATGTATAGGAGGCGGCATTTTGGGTCTTTGCGAAATAATATATTGCCCGTGATGACACGTTTCGACATTTCGTGGTCAAGGCTATTTTGGGTCTTGACGGAAAAATCGGCATATTCTATTTTCAAGGAACCAACACGAACGGCAATGGCATTTAAATATACACTTATCGTTCGTGCAAGAATATAATAACAAGTCAGGGAGCATTTGTCAACAACTTTTTGTTATCCCCCTATTTACAGAAAATATCTCTTAATCGGATTATAATACAATTATAAACATTCCTGTACGGAATATATTGTGCATTTTGTCAATTGATTTATCTGAGAATCTATGGTATTGGAAAGCTAACATTTTCAGCACGGCAAAGCGTGTAAGTTCACATCTGTGCGAACATCGATTCTCCCTTTCGCACAAAACTGTACCCAACAAATTAGTCACTCTGACGTGAATATTTTGATTAGCTCAACGGTCGTGCGGACGTAATAAATATATAAACAGCGTACTTTGGGCAGTATCGTCTATCCACATATTCGGCGGATTGGTTATATAAAATAAGAAACGGCAGCTGGAATGCTCGCTACCGTCCCGTTGTTCGTGTTTTCAACAGTATAAATGCACCGAAAAATGACAATTGACGACGAGTGGAAAAATTGGGAGTTCCGGGCGCAGTCATACCCTGTGATAAAAGGGGCGAATCCGGGTCGAAAATCGAGGATTTTCTTCGTTCTGCGCCATGCAAAATACACGGGTAATGATCTTACCCTACCGGCATATCAAAAGCCGCTCAGAGCGCATTTTTCGCTCGGTCGGCACTGAGTGGTGTAGCGTTTTGTGCCTTCATCGCAGGAGGCCTGTTTTGGATACTCCTTGTGGGGTAACGTTTCCTACAAAATTCTGTCAAAAACCCTTGAAATATAGGAAGTTTCGTGTTATAATATGGTATAGGTACAGATATTTATGTGGCCTCCACGGAATATTGTTTTGCTTGTGGAGACTTCAGTGCATGATGTTATACAGTAGGAAGTCTTTTTTATCACTGTACGTTTTTATGGTTCGGTTCAAGAATCTGGAGGTATTTGTTATGTTTTTAGCAGAATTGTCAAGTGAAAGTCAGCATGCTTTTTTAAATCTTGCGGTAGCACTTATAAAAGCGGATGGAAAGGTTACACAGGATGAACTTAATACAATGAATATGTATAAAGCTGAAATAACTGGAATGAAAGATATTTCTGAATATAGTTCTGACAATATTGAAAAAAGTATCAATTGTATAGCAGAACTTGATGTACAAACCCGCAAGAAGTTGTATTTTGAACTGGTTTCCCTTGCATATAGCGATTCAGACTATTCAGAAGACGAGAAAAAACTTATTGATAATATTATAACTCAATGGAAGCTTGATGCAGTTGTATGCAGTGAAATTGATATAATAGCTTCGGATATAATTAAAACACTGGGAAAGCTTGGTGAGTTAATAAATGAGTAGTAACATTTTTTCTAAACTGTTAAAGAACATTCCGTCTTTACCAAAGAAAAAACAGGATGATAGTAATTCTGAAGAAAACAGATCTGATGATATCGGTACGTTAAAAAATATGGGCGTTGCCGGTGGGGCTTCTGAAATTGCCAGTCAACATGCAGAAAAAGCAGCGGAGACATTTTATAAGCCTTCTTATAACCCACAAGCTAGAAAGCAGTATTATGATGACTCAAATGCACATCACGCCGCTATTAATAAAGCTTTTTCCAGTGGTAAGACCGTAAGAGATCCGTATTCCGGAGCTGAGCTGGTTAAATCACAAAAAGAAGCCAAACTGTTCTATGGAACTGAATGGGAAAAACACGCAGCAGAAGCTGACCATATTGACCCTTTAAGTCAAATATACAAAAGAAATAAAAATAATCCTTTTGCAACTACAGATGATTTAAAGGAAGTAGCAAATAGTTCAGATAATTTTCAGGTTTTATCAAGAAAGCTTAATCAAACAAGCAAATCGGTTGGCAAGGGGGGGAGCACACAACAGCAATGGGCTAATGATACGGAAAAAATGAGCAACCTTGAAGCTTTGATTGAGACAGATGAGACTATTGAAACTGTACAAAACAGAATAAGAGATAATGGTGAAATTGCTCAAAACAGTAATGATGCAAAAATAAGAACCAGAAGCATAAAAAATGCAGCCAAAACCGGTCATGAAGCAGGTATGGCTGCTGCCAAAACAAGTGCAATTATTGGAGGCGGTATTTCAGCAATACAAAATGTTGTTGCTGTTGTAAAGGGCGAAAAGGATGCCGGTGACGCTATTGTTGATACAGTAAAAGATACAGCGGGTGCTGCAGCACTGGGTTATGGCACGGGTGCGTTAGGTTCAACAATATCTCATACATTAAGTTATTCTTCAAATACAATGCTGCAATCATTGTCAAAAACAAATCTTCCCTCACAAATTGCTGTTGCAGCACTTGAAACGGGAAAAACAATGAAGAAATTCATATGCGGAGAAATCGATGGTACTGAGTGCATGACAGAACTCGGAGAAAAAGGCACCGGAATGATTGCTTCGTCATATGGTGCTTTTGCAGGACAAATATTAATTCCTATTCCTGTAGTCGGCGGAATGATAGGTTCTATGATAGGATATGCATTCGCATCATCGTATTATAATAGCTTGGTTTCAATAATGCAAAACAGAAAATTGGCTTATGAAGAGCGTATACGAATTGAAGCTGAATGTAAAGAAACCATGGAAGCGATAAAAATATATCGACGAGAAGTTGAACAAATTGCTGAGGCGTATTTTTCTGATCATTTGCAAGTGTTTAATATGGCTTTTGGAACAATCAGCGAGGCGCTTCAAACAGGAGATGCAGATAAAGTTATTGCCGGTGCAAATATGATAACAAGCAAATTAGGCGGGAATATCCAGTATAATAATATGAAGGAATTTGACGATCTTATGAACAACGAGGAGTTGGACTTTATTCTATAAAATCGGAGGTTTATCATTTATGATACCATTACTTATAGGTGCAGGCATTGCTGGTATCTTAGGCTTAGGCGGAGTAGCTGTTGCTAAAGATACACAAAAAGAAGCTGAAAACACTCTTGACGAAGCAAGAGATATCTATGATTCTGCTAAACGAAGCCTTGAAATACAACAGAACAATACAGAAAATGCATTAAAAAGACTAGGCGATGAAAAATACAGAATACTTACAGGAGTAATCACGGAATTCGTTGTTGCATTCAATAAGTTCAAAAATATAGACTTTAAACAATCTCACGGAATCAATGAACTTGATAATTTAAAATTTGAAGAATTCACAAAATCAGACTTGTTATCAATTCAAAAACTTGCAGAAACAGGAGATAGTTTAGCAAAAGGTGCTATGGCAGGCGGTGCGGCTGGTGCGGCTATTGCATTGGGAGCAGGAGCAGCTTCTGTGAATGCTTTGTTAGGTGCGGGAACAATGTCGGCTTTTGCTGGTGCTGTTGGTATTGGAGGTGCGGCTGAGCTTGCCATTGCAGGTGTTGGTGGATTAGCACCTGCTCTTGGAATTGTCGCAGGACCGGCATTGCTAATAGGCGGATTCGCAGCTTTTTGTAAAGCAGATGAAAACCTTCAAAAGGCAAAGTCAGCTTTAGCAGAAGCAAATGTCGCAGCGCAACAAATGGAAACTGCGGAATATCTTTGTCGTCAGATTGAACGAAGAAGTGAAATGTTTAGTGAGCTGCTTGATGAACTGGAACCGTTGCTCAGAGCAAGTGTACAAGAATTAAATCGATTATCGGGGCTTTCTATAAAAGTTTCTGTACCTAAAAAAAGAGGCGCACTTGTACAATTTTTTGCTAATTTGTTTAAGATACAGCTTAAAGACAAATATGTTACAAAGACTATGAAGAAAAATGATTACAACAACCTTAATGTAGATGAGAAAAAGTTCCTCGCTATGAGTGGCGCGATTGCAAAAGCAATCAAATCTGTTGTGGATACTCCTATCCTTGATTCAACTGGTGAGGTCACATCCGAATCGGAGAAGGTTTATGATAATATATCAAACGCCTTACCTGATTACAGAACTAATCAACCTATTCTTATTAATTGTATATCATGATATTTGAATGTAAAAAATGTGGTCAGTGCTGCAGAAATATAGGTAAAACTGGGCTGCTTAAAGAATATGAAAACGAAAATGGGGAATGCATACACCTCACCAAAGATAATCTTTGCGATATATATGAAAACCGACCAGATATATGTAATGTGAAAAAAATGTATGAACTTCATTTTCAGCAATATATGACATATAAAGAGTATTTACAATATAATTGTGAGATTTGCCAAGTTCTTAATGAAGAAGAGTCTTGTTAGCATTTTACTGAACGAATAGAGGATAAGCAGTCTCATGTAAACCGTAGTAGGTTTTGATTAGTTTGTCACTCAACAGGAAATGCCTTGATTTTGGACGTTGTTTGGACGTTAATCATACAAAAGTTTGCTTCAAGAGGTCGCAGGCTACTGAATGTGCAGTGCCGCAAACAGGCATTATACCGCACTTTTCTTGAGTTTGTCAAAAGATGCAAAAAGCTCAAAAATCAATTCAAGTCCAGTAACAGGAGCCACGAAAATCCCTTAACCATGAAGGTTGAGGGATTTTTCGTTTTGTTTGTTTAACGATTTTGGGCGTTGCTTCCTTTGTGGACTATCACAACAAATGCCGTCCAGATTTGTGCAGGCTGCACATTCCTGTTTAGTTCGATCGGTAGCAGAGTGAACCCGCCGCACATGCTAAAATTGTAATACAAAATTGCTCACTTCTGACGTAGATCAGGTTAGAATTTTCAAAATTTTAGCTCTGAAATATGTTGATGATAGTCTGACTATCATTTTTCGCCGATTTTTTGAGTTTTTCCTGTGTAGTTCGGACGCTGTCACGGATAGTAATACAATAGAGCGAAAGTATTACTATAAGTCGAGCGAGGGCGTATGAGCTGAAATTCATATTTTAAGGTTATATGGTGAGAAATGTTTCATTTTTAATGTTTGAGTTTTTATTATAATTGTGCTTATATTATAGCGTATTCTTATTAGATAGATATGAAGTCGTTTCCAATAGCTGTTATCTTTGTCAATTGTTCTTTATTTTCGATTGTTCCTATATTGGTACAATTAACTATAATATAATAAAATATTCTTGAAATATCTGTCGCATTATGCTATAATTATTTTGATAAGATATTTGTGGGATACACTTTTGGCTAATCACAAAATAGAACGGGAATATAGCAAGCTGTACCGCACTATATAGTTTATTGCTGATGATTTTTGTGACAGTGCTTGTTTATGGAAGATTATTAGTAGTTTTTAATTTAATTCTGGCGATTCGGAGTGATGCTATGCTTACAAAGGATTTATCTCAAAAGCAAATTGAGGCGGTTAATGCTATTGATGAAGATGTTGAAATTATAGCGTGTGCAGGTGCAGGAAAAACTCGCGTTGTAACACGTCGGATTGTTAATACTTAATGGATGTTATAAATAATATCCCGAAACAATTCTGCCGTCGTCATCGACCAGAACAGCAATATTGTTGACGCTGCCGTTTCTGTATATCTCGCAGCGGTATCTGTCATCGGCAATGCCTGCATCAAAGCCATAGGAAAATGTATATTCGTCAGCAATACGTTTCGCGAGCAGGACCGGTTCCCGGATCCCCTCAAATTCTTCCGCAGGATAGTATATATCATAAAACTCATGACGGCAGTATTTTTCTTCCGGATCTCCGAAATACTCATACTCGTCAAATGACTGATAATACGGCACGCCGTCGGTCATTGCGTCTGTTCGGCGGCTTCCCTGTTCGCAGTAATACAGCGCATCCCCATATCCGACAAAATAAAACTGTTTTGTCGAACGTTCGTTGACATAGCAGGTCACACTCTCGCCGCAGATGCCCGAAAGATCGGTATTAAGACGGGGACTTCCGTTGTCATCCGTTATGCCGCTTTCCGATGAAAGAGCAAGTGTGTAAGTATCGCCGCCGGATAACACAGCAAGTGCTGCATTCGCGATAAGTTCATCTGCTGTCTGCTCTGACCCGGTCCTGTTCTTCGGAATGAAACAGCAGTTCGGTGTGATAATATCGGAATAATACCAGCTCCCGTCCGGGCAGTATATGTATCTGCTTTTCAGCGTATTGTCAAGATCTATCGTCAGCAGTGCCATGTCGGCATCTGAGGCTTCTTTTATTTCCGAGTCTTCGCGGAGAGCTTTCAGCCGATCGTAAATGTCCTTGTCGTTCTTCTTCGGAGTTTCGGTACAAAACGCTTCGCCCATACTGTTTTCGGCTGTAAGAGTTATTCCCGATTCAAAAACGTCTGTGATACCGCCCTCGAACGGTACGTCTTCCGTGAATGTATAGTTCTTATCCCCGACAGTCCGTATCATCACCGATATTCTGACCGAACCCGGATCCGTAAGGGTCAGCCCGATCAGCGAATACCATGCCTGTTCAGTGGTTGTATGCTCTGCACTGACTGCGGCTTCAAGCGAATCCTTCGCTTCATCATTCTCTGCTATCATCTCAAAAGCCCGGCGAAGGCATTTTATAAGGAATTCCTTGCTGTAAAAGCCGTCATTGCGGTCTGTGAACAGCATAAAGGCTGCGCGCTCATACGGCATCTCCTTAAGCCTCATATTCTCATCAAAATGATCGAGTATTTCCTGCGGAGTATCTTTTTTCAAGTCAACAAGATATTCGGCGTATGTTTTTTCCGACAGTTCCTCATGATCCCCGCTGTCTCTGAGCTTTGAGAAATACTCTTCGGTCATCCTGCTTTCAGCACTCATAAGATTTAGCGAAACGCTGATCTCATCATTCCCGACCAGGCTGTACTCACTGTCGGCATTAAGTGCGAGACATTTATCCCCGTTAAGCATTTCCGCTGCGGCTTTTTCAAGGACATCGTCGCCGGGTATCAAAGACCTGACTGTACTATCTGCGGCTGACTGTGAGACAGCCGTATTCTCCGCTGCAGGCTGCTGTATTCTCTCTGAACAGCCTGAAAGAAGAAGTGCGGCACAAAGTGCTGATGCCAGGATCTTATTTTTATTCATCGTTATTCCTCCGACACTGGATCTTATTTTCATTGATCTCATAGATATATTCTATATAATACCACATTTATTCAAAAAAAGCAATTCCCGGATGTTACTAATCTGATTACAGGTTATAAACAAGAAATAGCTGCACAATACGGGGCTTGTGTGCCTGTTGTTTGTGTCCGCCGTTAAAGCCTGTGCAGCTGCGATGTCAGCACTTTCTCCGGTAAAAATCAGTTTTTTTAGGAAAACACTTGAAACCAAAGGCGATTTGTGCTATAATATCTTATAAAGTTAGCTGCGGCTAACGAAATTGGGAAAGGTAAGGAGAAAACCCGTGAATAAGTATGATATATCACAGCCGATAGTGCTGAAAAGGGGCGTTTATAAGCTGAACGATGAGCGGAATTTCGATTATCAGTTTAACCGTGTGATAAACTGGGACGGCGGACGGCTCGAAGATGTTCAGCCTGTCGCCGCAAAGATAAAAAACAGCGCGGACTGGAAGCGTGAGCTGATAAACCTCGGTGACGCGGCAATGCGTGAAGAACGGACAGGGAACGCTATCGCGTACTACCGCATGAGCGAATTCTTCATGTATGACGGCGACCCCGACAAACGAAAATACTACGAGCTTGCGACAAAGTTGTTCTATGAGTATTACGCGGATTATTTTGAGGGAGATGATCCGCGGATAGAGCGCTTTGATGTTCCTTTTGAGAATGTGAAGCTTCCTGTGATGCACGTAAAACCATTCGGCGAATGCAAGGGAAAAATACTTATCCATGGCGGCAACGACAGCTACTTTGAGGAGTTCCTCTTCTCGCTTCTGTATTTACAGGAAAAGGGATTTGAAGTGTATCTGTTTGAAGGTCCGGGGCAGGGCGGAGTGATGCGGATTCAGGGTATGCACTTCACGCATGAATGGGAAAAGCCGGTTAAAGCTGTGCTTGACTTCTTCGGTCTGTCCGATATTACGATCGTCGGAATATCCCTCGGCGGTTATCTCGCTCCCCGTGCTGCCGCGTTCGACAAGCGTATCACGAAGGTAGTCGCGTGGTCTGTATTTCCGTGTTTTCAGGATATTCTGGTAAGTATGCAGCCGCAGTCCACACAGCGTGCATTCCGGACTCTGATGAAGCTCCACGCCCGTCCGCTGCTCAATCTTGTTTTCGGGAAGAAAGCAAAAAAGTCCCCTATAATCGACTGGGGAATAAAGCACGGCTGTTACGCCTACGAAGCGCCGGACGCATACAGCTACGCGAAGAAACTGAAGCTCTACGACCTTGCGCCGGTAGCGGATAAAATAACGCAGGATATGCTGATACTCGGCGCAAACGGCGATCACTTCATAGATTACCGTCTGATCGGGCAGGAGATCAATATGCTCACGAAGGTAAAAAGCCTTACATTCCGTCTGTTCACAGAAAAAGAGGATGCCCAGAACCATTGCAACGTCGGAAACGGAAAGCTCGCGCTCGATACGATATGCGATTGGATAGCTTCTGTGAGCAGATAAAGTACACTGGCCGGTATCCCTCTATACTATATTCAATGCGGCAAATCTTTTATATTATTTTTATATATATGATCACATTACAGCGCACACCTTACGGTATGTGCTGTTTTTATGCCCGGAACGATCTCAGCATCGCAGTACGGATGCCGGGATTTTTTACAAAAAGTTTTATAATATAAACAGCAACAATGTAATAAACGCCGAAGTTTATTTCCGCCTATTGACAACAGTGAAAAAATGTGATAATATTTGCATATAGACAAAACATATCGGAATGATATGAATAGTAGGTAAAAGGAAAGAGAATACAGTTATGAAAATACTTTCAGGCAAATCCGGAGGGATAGCGCGTTGTTGATTTCTCATTGCGTTCACAGTTTCAACATCATCAACAATAACGAAATGAGGTATTCAAAAATGAAAGGTATAAAATTCAAAACAACAGCAGCTTCTCTCGCACTGATAACAGCATTATTCGCAGCAACATCATGCTCAAACGCTTCGGCGTCGAACGAGACCGTACCGGGAACATCGGCTCCCGAAGCCGGGAAGCATTACTCGATAATCAACGTTTCCTATGATCCGACCCGCGAGCTTTACGCCGCATATAACGAGGCTTTCAAAAAGCACTGGGAGTCTGAACATGACTCTACTGTCGAGATCACACAGTCTCACGGCGGCTCGGGCAAGCAGGCGCTCGAAGTTGCAAACGGAAACCCTGCCGATGTGGTAACACTCGCACTCGAATATGACGTAAACTCGGTACGCGACGCAGGACTCATCGAACCCGGCTGGGTAAGCGAATTCCCGCTTGACAGTTCTCCCTATACTTCCACTATAGTATTCCTGGTAAGAAAGGGCAATCCGAAGAAAATTCTCGACTGGGGCGACCTCGCAAGAGATGATGTCGGTATCATCACACCGAATCCCAAGACCTCGGGCGGTGCGCGCTGGAACCACCTTTCGGCATGGGCATGGGCGCAGAAGGAATACAACAACGATGAAACAAAGATCATAGACTATATAAAGAAGCTTTATGCAAACGTTCTTGTACTTGATTCCGGTGCCCGCGGAGCAACAAACTCCTTCGTTGAGAACAAGCAGGGCGACGTACTGCTGGCATGGGAGAACGAAGCCTTCCTTTCTCTGAAGGAATATCCGGACGATTATGAGATCGTTACACCCAGCATCAGTATACTTGCCCAGCCCTCCGTTGCTATCGTTGACAAGGTAGTTGACAAGAACGGCACCCGCGAAGTAGCGACCGAATACCTGAACTATCTCTACTCCGAGGAAGCACAGAGAATAGCAGGCGAAAACTTTTACCGCCCCTCCAACGAGAAAGTTCTTGCCGAATTCAAAGACACCTTCGACCTTAACATAAACCTCGTAACGATCAACGATTTCGGCGGCTGGGACGAAGCCTTCGCCAAGCACTTCGCGGACGGCGGACTTTTCGATCAGATCTATGAGCAGGATTGATCGGTTCAACAGCAAAATTCTTTTCTTCGTCAGAGTTATCCCCGTCACCATGGCGGGGATAACTTGCAAACAAGGATAATTATTATGAAAACTAACAAACGTCTTATCCCCGGCTTCGGGATATCAATGGGCATAACCCTCGCTCTGCTCGGCATAATGGTGCTGATACCGCTGGCATCGCTGGTGGTATTCACAGCGAGAATGGACTTCGCGGATATCATAAAGGTCATTACCCGTCCGCGCGTGGTCGCGAGCTTTGAGGTAAGTCTGCTCACATCGTTCATCGCCTCAGTGATAAATGCGGTCATGGGTGTTGTTCTGGCATGGGTGCTTGTGCGTTATGACTTTCCGGGCAAGCGCATACTCGACGGCATGATAGAACTGCCCTTCGCACTACCCACTGCGGTGGCTGGAATATCCCTCACCTCGCTGTACGCGGATACCGGCTGGATAGGCGGGATATTCGCGGATTACGGGATAAAGATATCATACACCCGTATCGGTATAACCATAGCGCTGATATTCATAGGCATACCGTTTGTGGTTCGTACAGTACAGCCCGTGCTTGAAAAACTTGACCCGCTGTACGAAGAAGCAGCGGGCATTCTCGGAGCAAGCCGCACCCGCACGTTTCTGAAAGTCATACTTCCGGAGCTCCGCCCCGCTATATTCACGGGCTTCGGACTGGCATTCGGACGATGCCTCGGCGAGTACGGGAGCGTCGTGTTCATTGCGGGAAACCAGCCCTACGAAACGGAGATAACCCCGCTCATCATAATGTCCGAATTGCAGGAATATGACTACCCCAGCGCCACAGCGATAGCTCTGGTCATGCTGGCGGCGGCATTCCTGATACTGTTTCTTGTTAATCTGATACAGATAAGAAGCTCAAAGATACTGAAAGGGGGACACTGATATGGCAGCTGAAAACGCGGAAAAGAACGCAGAAGTGATCTCCCGTGAGGGCAGTACCGGGATACACGCAGAGACAGCAGGCTCGAAAGCTGTTAAGATATTGCTTATAACCGTCAGCGTCATCTTCCTGTTCGTAATGCTGGTGATGCCGCTTGTAACTGTTATTTATGAGGCGTTTCGCAAGGGGCTGGTGCCGTATCTTGAAGCGATATCCGATCCCGACACCCTGAGTGCGCTTCTTCTCACGCTAGAAGCGACAGTATTCGCGGTGGCAATAAATACGATATTCGGATTGTTTGCCGCCTGGGCAATTTCCAAATTCAGGTTTCACGGAAAGAAAATCCTTGTAACTCTCATAGACCTGCCGGTAACTGTTTCTCCGATAATCGCGGGACTTATATTCGTACTCACATTCGGTCGGCAGAGCGTGATCTATCCGTTTCTTGAAAGTGTCGATTTCATGGTAGTGTATGCCGTTCCGGGAATTATCCTCGCTACGGTATTCGTGACATTCCCGTTTATTTCACGCGAGATACTGCCGGTACTGGACGCACAGGGAACGGATGAGGAAGAAGCCGCCGCGCTTATGGGAGCGAAGGGGTTCACGATCTTCCGCAAAGTCACGCTGCCGCATATAAAGTGGGCTCTGATGTACGGCATAGTGCTGTGCGCGGCGCGTGCCATGGGAGAATTCGGCGCGGTATCGGTACTTTCGGGGCATCTCCGCGGAAAGACCGTGACGCTTCCGTTACAGGTTGAGATACTCTTCGGAGACAACAAGTTCATGCCCGCGTTCGCGGTGTCGTCGATACTTGTCGTTCTGGCGATAGTGATACTGGTAGTGCGCAGCATAGTTGAATACGTCGGCAAGCGAAAGGGCGGATAATAATGTATATCGAACTTAGAAATATTAACAAGTCCTACGGCAGTTTCAAAGCCTCTGACAATGTCAGTTTTGAAATAGAAAAAGGGAAGCTCGTTGCGCTTCTTGGGCCTTCTGGCAGCGGCAAGACCACGATACTGCGGATGATAGCGGGTCTCGAAAAGCCCGACAGCGGCGATATCATCATAGACGGAAAGATCGTGAACGATATCCCCGCCAGCGAACGCGGCATAGGCTTTGTGTTCCAGAGCTACGCGCTGTTCCGCTATATGACTGTGTTTGATAATATCGCGTTCGGCCTGAAGGTGCGCAGGATGAGCAATGCCGCAATAAAGGAGAGAGTTAACGAGCTTGTGAAGCTGATAGGGCTGGAAGGCTTCGAGAAGCGCTATCCGTCGCAGCTTTCCGGCGGTCAGCGGCAGCGCGTGGCCTTTGCGCGGGCGCTTGCACCCGATCCGCAGGTGCTGCTGCTTGACGAGCCGTTCGCCGCAATAGACGCCAAGGTCCGGCAGGAGTTGCGCAGGTGGCTTAAAGATATGATACACCGGCTCGGAGTTACGGGTATTTTTGTCACCCACGATCAGGACGAGGCTATCGAAGTTTCCGACGAGATAATCGTCACCAACAAAGGCCGTGTAGAGCAGACGGGAACGCCTATCGACATTTACCGTCACCCGACTACCGCGTTTACATCTTCGTTTTTCGGTGTCACCTCGGAGCTCAGCGATTACAGGTCTTTCAAGACCTTTGAGGAGGTCGGAGAGTACGACAAAGCGATAGTCCGTCCGGAATTTGTGAAGATAACAAAGAAAAACGAGTTTCAGAAATATAAAAGTTCGGCGGTGGAGGGAGTCGTGCAGGATGCGCAGTTCCGCGGAAACAGCATAGAAGTAACAGTGAACTGCCTCAACAGTGTATTCAGCGCCAGACGCGGACTTGACGAACCTGCCGTCGAAATAGGAGAAAAGGTCGATGTGTTCATCTACCGCATTTTCGTAACGCACGGCGATGAGGTGAAGCTGCTGAAAAACAACGCGATACGCGAAGAAACGGTGATCATCTGAAATTATGAAAGCATTGGGTATAAACTACAGAAAAGCCGATGCCACGGTTCGCGGAAAGCTGACTTTCAACCCGGAAGAACGTGCCGGACTGCGCGGAATACTCGGTGCGGCGGTGATACTCTGCACCTGCAACCGTACGGAAATTTATTTCACGAAAGCAGACACTGAAACGGTCCTAAAACTGCTTACGGACAAGGCCGGCTGCGATATTTCCGAATACCTGCGTACATACGAAGATACACATTCGATGCGGCATCTTTTCCGTGTCGCAAGCGGCATAGATTCAATGATAATCGGTGAGGACGAGATACTCAGGCAGGTCAGGGAAGCCTACAGCGAAGCGGCAGACAGCGGCAGTACAGACTTTGAACTGAACACGGTTTTTCAGGCAGCAATCACTGCCGCAAAACGCGTAAAGACCGAGACTGCGTTGTCGAAAACTCCCGCTTCCGCGGCGACCATAGCCGCCAACGAGGCTGCAAAACTCGGCGGCAGCGTCAGTGTCCTGATGATCGGTGCGTCGGGAAAGACAGGCAGCTCGACGCTGCGTAATCTTCTTCCTCACGCAAATGTACATATCACGCAGACCGCCCGTGCTCACAAGGCGGGAACGATGCAGTTTGAAGGCGTCCGGACCGTTCCTTATGAAAGCCGTTATGAGCTGATGAACGACGCGGACTGCATTATCAGCGCTACCGCAAGCCCTCATTTCACCGTAACTGCGGCAAAGCTGAAAGCGGCGCTCAAAACCGGAAAGCCGCGGCTTCTAATCGACCTTGCGGTGCCGCCGGATATAGAACGCACGGTGACGGATATTCCCGGAGTACGGCTTATAGGGATAGACGATCTCGCGGAGCTTGCCGAAAGGGGCAATGAACTGAGGCTTTCCGCGGCGGAACAGGCGGAAACGATCATAAGCGAAGAACTTGATGTACTGTTGAAAAAACTGTCATTCCACGCGTTCCTGCCAAAGCTGGAAACAGCCGGAAAAGCTGCCTCTGCACTGACATTTGACGAATTGATCTACAGACTGCGCGACGGGCTCGACAGCTCACAGTTTGCGGCAGTGCTGGATGTTTTTGCGGATATGGAGGGATAAAATGGCATTCTTCCCTTTCTTCATCGATATCGCAAACCGGAAAGTGCTGATCGCCGGCGGCGGGAATGTAGCTCTGCGGAAAGCTGAAAAGCTGCTGCAATTCGGCGCGGATATCACAGTTGTTGCTCCCGTTATATGTACGGAGCTTGAACAGCTTGACGGAATAACGGCCGAGCGGCGCGGGTTTACGGACAGCGATATTGACGGCGCGTTCGCGGTCATCGCCGCAACAGACGACAGAGCGCTCAATTCACATATATACGAACTATGCACGCGGCGTAACATACTCGTGAACACAGTCGATGACCCGGAAAACTGCGGGTTTTATTTCCCAGCGCTTGTACGGAAAAACAATGTTACTGTCGGTATATCCACAGGCGGAGCAAGCCCGGTATTTGCGCGGTATCTTCGTGAAAAGACGGAGGAGCTGCTCGACGAAAAAACGCTTGCGGCAGGAGATATTCTTGCGAAATACAGACCGCTGATAAAACAGGGATTTCCGACCGAGGAACAGCGGAAAAACGCTGCCGAAGCTGTGCTTGAACGCTGCACCGAAAGCGGGGAAATCCCGACGGATAAAGAAATAAACGAATTGTTGGAGAGACTATGAAAATTCGTATCGGAACACGAAAAAGCAAACTCGCTCTGATTCAGTCGGAAATGGTAAGTGCTGCTATAACAGCCGCATTTCCTGACATCGGAACAGAGCTTGTCCATATAACGACAAAAGGCGACATCGTGCTTGACAAGCCGCTCGAAAAGATCGGCGGAAAGGGCGTTTTCATCGACGAGATCGAGCGTGCGATGCTTGACGGCGAGATAGATATTGCCGTTCACAGCGCAAAAGACCTGCCGCTTGAACTCGCGGCGGGAACCTGTATCTGCGCAGTGCTGCCCCGTGCGGACGCACACGATATGCTTGTCACGAACAAGGACGCGGAACAGCCCGGGAAACCGGTAATCGGAACCAGCAGCACCCGTCGTGCCGCGGGAGTGCGAAAACTTTTCCCGGACGCGGTGACAGCGGATATCCGCGGAAATGTCGATACACGGCTGAACAAGCTCGCCGACGGACAGTACGACGGAATTATCCTCGCAGCGGCGGGACTTTCAAGGCTCGGAGCACTTTCTGACGAACGCTTCGATTTTACGACAATCGGCTTCGGGACGCTCGTTCCCGCGCCGTGTCAGGGCATAATAGCCGTACAGGCGCGGGTCGGAGCTATCGCTGAACGGCTGCGCAGGATCAGTGACACAGATACATATTATTGCTTTGAAACAGAACGTAAAGTGCTGGAACTGCTGAATGCTGGGTGTTCGTCACCGGCGGGAGCGTTTTCGGAAATATCTGACGGAAAGATCGTGCTGACGGTAACAAAAGATCAGCAAAAGACATTGACCGACAGCGCCGACATCACTGACAGGTTTGCGCTTGCGGAAAGGCTGGTATCGGCATTATGAGCGGCTTTGTTTACCTGATAGGCGCAGGCTGCGGGCAGTATGATCTGATAACTCTGCGCGGGCTGAACGCACTTAAAAAGTGCGATGTGGTAGTGTACGACGCGCTTATCGACGAAAACTTGCTTGAATATGCGCCGGAAAATGCGGAGATCATCTGCGTGGGAAAGCGTGCGGGAAAGCACTCTGCGGCACAGGACGAGATAAACGCGATACTTGTAGAAAAGGCGCTTGACGGGCATACGGCCGCACGGCTCAAAGGCGGTGATCCGTTTGTATTCGGACGCGGCGGCGAGGAAATATCCGAGCTGCAAAAGCATGGTATCGCCTATGAAGTTATCCCCGGCATTTCGTCATCGATCGCGGTTCCCGGGCTTGCGGGGATACCCGTGACGCACAGGCAGACAAGCCGTTCCTTCCATGTCATCACGGCTCACACCGCGGACGGAACACAGGATTTCGCGCAATATGCGGGGCTCGGAGGAACACTCGTTTTCCTTATGGGATTGAACAAACTCGGTGAGATTGCCGGAAGCCTTATCAACGCCGGAAAGCCCTGCATCACGTCCGCCGCTGTGATCTCGGAGGGCTGTACGGCAAAGCAGCGTGTCGTGCGGGGAACTCTCGCCGATATTGCGGAGCTTGCGGAAAAAGCGGAAATGACAGCTCCCGCGGTTATCGTTATCGGTGAAACGGCGGCGCTCGATTTTTCGGGAACAGCCGGAACCCTTTCGCTCAGCGGTGTTTCCGTGACTGTCACCGGAACTCGTAAATTCACTGAAAAAGTCGGCGCTCTGCTTGAAAGCGAGGGCGCGGATGTCCGCAGATACAGCAATATCACGATCACGAAAATCCGCGACATACCGCCGCTTGACGGTTATGACTGCATAGCGTTCACAAGCTCTTACGGCGCGGAGATCTTCATAGAGCATTGTAAGAGCAACCGGATCGACCTGCGGACTCTTGCGGGGGTGAAGATAGCCGCGGTAGGGAGCGGAACTGCGGAAACTCTCGCATCGGCGGGGATTTACGCTGACATCGTTCCCGAAAAGTACACCGTCCGTGATCTCGGAGAGGCAATAGCCGACAGTGTGAAGGGACGGGTGCTTGTACTGCGGGCGGAGCTTGGCTCCGACGGGCTGAACAAGGCGCTTTGTGAGCGCGGAACAGCTTTCGACGACGTAAAGATATATGACACCGTGAGCCGCGAGCTGCCGCCTGTTGCAGCTGATACTGACTACATAGTTTTCGGCAGCTCGTCAGGCGTGGAGAGCTTTTTCGGGAATGGCAGCACTATCCACGCAGATACGAAGGCTGTCTGCATAGGCGCACAGACTGCGGAAACTGCACGAAAGCACACCGACAACACGATAATTACGGCGTTTCCGCACAGCGCTGCGGGAGTTGCCGAAGCGATAAAAGAGGACAGAAAATGAGACGATTCAGAAGACTTCGCGCAAGTGAGGAGATTCGCTCACTTGTGCAGGAAACGCGGCTTTCCGCAAAAGAACTGATATACCCCGTGTTCGTCAAAGAGGGAGAGAACATCAAAGCCCCCGTGGATTCCATGCCGGGCATTTATCAGTGGTCACTCGACTCGATTGACGAGGAGCTTGACCGCGTGTCGGCAAGCGGCGTCGCGGGTCTGCTGATATTCGGGATCCCGGAGCATAAGGACGAGCTCGCGACCGAAGCGTACAGCGAAAACGGCATCACACAGCGCGCGATACGCCATATCAAGGAAAAATACCCGCGCCTGCTCGTAATAGCGGACGTTTGTCTCTGCGAGTACACCTCTCACGGGCATTGCGGCGTTGTCTGCTGCGGAGAGATACTGAATGACGATACGCTCCCGCTTCTTGCGAAAATGGCGGTAAGTCTCGCGGACGCAGGCGCCGATATAATCGCACCGTCCGACATGATGGACGGCAGAGTTGCGGCAATACGATCGGCGCTTGACAGTGCGGGTCACATAAATACACCGATACTTTCTTACAGCGCAAAGTTTGCTTCCGGTTATTATTCACCGTTCCGTGACGCGGCGCAGTCCGCTCCCGCATTCGGTGACAGACGCACATATCAGATGAGCGTCACCAACGGGCGTGAAGCTCTCCGTGAGATCGCGGACGATATTGATGAGGGCGCTGATATGGTAATGGTGAAGCCGGCACTCGCTTATCTCGATATTGTCCGTGCTGCCCGTGACCGCTTTGACCTGCCGATAGCTGCGTACAATGTGAGCGGCGAATACAGCATGGTGAAGGCAGCCGCGGCGAACGGCTGGATAGATGAAAAGCGTATAGTGCTCGAAAACCTGATCGCGATAAAGCGGGCGGGCGCGGATATCATCATCACATATCACGCGCTCGATGCCGCGGAATGGATAAAAGAATGAAAACATCAAGATCATCTGAATTGTTCTCAAAAGCGAAAACGCTGATGCCGGGCGGCGTGAACAGTCCTGTCCGCGCATTCGGCAGCGTCGGCAGGGAACCGCTGTTCATAGCGTCTTCTCGCGGCGACAGGATAACCGATGCGGACGGTAACGAGTTCATTGACTACGTCTGCTCATGGGGACCCGATATTCTTGGTCATGCACACCCGGCTGTCATAGATGCGGTAAAGCACGCCTGCGGCAGCGGGCTTACATACGGAGCCTGTCACGAAGGCGAGATAATACTGGCGGAGAAGATACAGTCTCACTTCCCGTCAATGGAGCTGCTGCGGCTTGTAAACTCCGGAACGGAAGCTGTAATGAGTGCAGTCCGTGCGGCTCGGGGCTATACGAAGCGAAGCAGGATCGTAAAGTTTGCCGGCTGCTATCACGGGCATTCGGACGGACTTCTCGTCAAGGGCGGTTCGGGACTGCTTACAGGCTCGGTCCCCGACAGCGCGGGAGTTCCTTCCGGGTCCGCCGAAAACACTCTGCTTGCGGGATACAATGACGCCGGTTCGGTCCGGGCGCTGTTTGAGCGATACGGAAAAGATATAGCCGCCGTGATAGTTGAGCCCTGCGCCGCGAACATGGGCGTTGTGCCGCCGAATGACGGCTTTTTGCAGGCGCTTCGTGACATAACATCGGAGTACGGCGCTCTGCTGATTTTCGACGAGGTGATTACGGGATTCCGCCTGTCGGCAGGCGGTGCGCAGGAATACTACGGTATCACGCCCGATATGACCGTGCTTGGAAAGATCGTCGGCGGAGGAATGCCGCTGGCGGCTTACGGCGGTAAACGTGAGATAATGGAGCAGGTCGCTCCGCTCGGCGCGGTATATCAGGCGGGTACGCTCTCCGGAAATCCGATAGCGACAGCGGCGGGAATTGCCGCTATAACAGCGATAGAGCAGACACCAGACCTGTACACCGAGCTTGACCGGAAAACAGCGGCGCTTGAAAATGCCGCAAAAAGCACGGGGCTTAACGTGAACCGCTGCGGGTCGCTTATGACGATATTCTTCACTGACACACCCGTCACGGACTACGAAAGTGCCGTGACATCGGACAGGGCAGGGTACGCGCAGTTCTTCAATTACCTGCTTGAAAACGGCATTTACGCCGCTCCGTCGCAGTTCGAGGCGATGTTTGTTTCCTACGCACACAGCGATGAGGATATAGCAAAAACAGCGGAAATAATAGCAGATTACAGATAAGGAGAAACACTATGGCAGTCGATTATTCAACACTCAAAAAGGGCGGCTTCATGCGCCAGAAGCAGAAAAACAATTTTTCTCTGCGCCTGCGGGTTGTCGGCGGGAACGTAACCGCTGAACAGCTCGCGAAAATAGCGGAGGTCGCGGGAAAATACGGTGACGGACACGTTCATCTCACATCGCGCCAGAGCATCGAGATACCGTTCATTAAGCTCGAACAGATCGATGAAGTGAAGAATGCACTCGGCGAAGGCGGCGTGGAACCCGGAGTCTGCGGCCCCCGCGTCCGCACCATTACCGCCTGTCAGGGCAGCGCGATATGCCCGAGCGGCTGCATTGACACCTACGCACTCGCGCAGGAACTCGACGAGCGCTACTTCGGGCGTGAGCTGCCGCACAAGTTCAAATTCGGCATCACAGGATGCCAGAACAACTGCCTCAAAGCGGAGGAAAACGACCTCGGTATCAAGGGCGGCATAAAGGTGCAGTGGAAGGAGCAGGACTGCATACACTGCGGAGTCTGCGAAAAGGTCTGTCGTGTGAACGCGATAACCGTGCAGGACGGTAAGATCACTGTGGATACAGGCAAGTGCAACTTCTGCGGGCGCTGCGTGAAGTCCTGCCCGACAGACGCGTGGGAGCAGAAAAGCGGCTACATCGTGTCATTCGGCGGACTTTTCGGAAACAGCATAGCCAAAGGCGAGCCGATAATTCCGTTCATCGAGGATCACGATACGCTGATGCGGGTATGCGATGCGGCTATAGAGTTTTTCGCACAGAACGCGAAGCCGAGCGAGCGGTTCCGCTTTACGCTTGACCGCGTGGGACATGACAAGTTCAGAGAAGCGATACTTAGCGCGGTAAATGCAGAATGAAAACCGAAATAATAAAGACGGATATACTTATTATCGGCGGCGGGACAGCGGGCTGCTACGCGGCGGTCACAGCAGCCGAAAACAGCGATAAGAAGATACTGATATGCGAAAAAGCGCACATAAAGCGAAGCGGCTGTCTCGCCGCGGGAGTAAACGCGCTGAACGCTTATATCACCGAGGGCAGAACGCCTCGGGATTACGCGGATTACTGCAAAAAAGACGCGGCGGGGATAGCGCGTGACGATCTGCTTCTCACTATGTCGGAACGGCTCAACGCGGTGACTGAACGGCTCGAAAACGAGGGACTC